>ENA-UOYA01000689-UOYA01000689.1-activated-sludge-metagenome-genome-assembly--contig:-NODE-689-length-40419-cov-24.267293_pt1 | contig 40419 bp, 28 predicted proteins | sample MGYA00238163_ERZ764804 | MGnify/ENA primary metagenome ERZ764804 (study PRJEB28919, sample SAMN05720223) | activated sludge metagenome | isolation source: Anaerobic digester | place: Hong Kong...
ATTGCGCCTGGCCTGTCACGTTCGGCACCACCGCCGGGCCCGCGGACACCACGAGGTTAACCGCCGTGCCGGGCGCCACCGACGCGCCACCCGCTGGATCCTGGCTGATCACGCTGCCCGCGGGCACCACGTCGTCGCACGTTTCGGTCACTGTGCTCACTTCAAGACCCGCGGCCGCGATCGCCGCTTCCGCGGATGCCTCGTCCAGTCCTACCACGTCCGGCACCGCTACCGGGCACGGACCCGAGGACACCACGAGGTTAACTGTGGTTCCTTCCGTAACCGCCGTCCCCGCAACCGGGTTCTGGCTGATCACACTGCCCGCGGCTACCGTGTCACTGCACTGCCTGGTAACCGCGCCAACGGCCAGGCCAGCCGAGATAATGGTGGCGCGGGCCACGGCTTCATCCTGTCCCGTTACGCCAGGAACCACGCGGTTCTGCCAGGGGAAATAGGGGTAGGTCCGGGTTTCCCGTATGGTCCAGACCGTGGTGAAGTCCCAGCCGGCAAAACTGGCCTGCTGTTTCATCTGGGCGGTGGTCAGGCCGGTTCCGCCAGCCGTGCCATATCCCACGCCAACGGATTGCCCGGTGGTTTCCACGTCCCAGTAGCAGGACGTGAGGGTGCCAGCGTCGTTATACCCCACGAGGCCGCCGGTGAAGTAATCTCCGGCTATCATGCCCGTGGCGTAGCAGGACGTGAGGGTGCCAGCGTCGTTATACCCCACGAGGCCACCAACAAAGGCGTCACCAGACCCACTCGCAGCCGTAACCAATCCCGTGGCGTAGCAGGACGTGAGGGTGGTAATACGAGAGGTATACCCCACGAGGCCGCCGGCGCGGGCGTAACTGTCACTACCCGTAGCCGTGGCCGTAACTGCTCCCGTGGCGTAACAGGACGTGAGGGTGCCATCCCAGTTATACCCCACGAGGCCACCGGCGGAGACGTAACTGTCACTACCCGTAGCCGTGGCCGTAACTGCTCCCGTGGCGTAACAGGACGTGAGGCTGCCATCGTTCCTCCCCACGAGGCCGCCGGCGAAGGCGTAGTCACTTGAAGCCATAACCGATCCCGAGGCGTAGCAGGACGTGAGGGTGCCACCGTCGTTATACCCCACGAGGCCACCGCCGCACACGAACCCCGCGGTAACCGTCACGGCACCCGTAGCGTAGCAGGATGAAAGCGTGCCAGCGTTCTCTCCCACTAAAACACCTGCACAGACGTAACTAACGGAATTGGCAGTCACTGTTCCTCGCGCGTGACAGGATGTGATCGAGCCGTTATTAAGTCCAATCATGATCGCGACTATGCGATTTCCTGTTACCGAGCCGCCTTCCAGGCCGAGATTCCTGATTTCCGCCGCGCTATCCGTGTACCTGAACAGCCCCACGTAGTCCGCGTCCGGCCGGTTGATGTAGAGGTTCCGGATGACATGGCCCTGGCCATTAAAAATACCCGTGAAGGGGGTAGCGTATGCCCCGATGGGCTCGAAGCCCGCGCCGCCGTTCCAACCCTGGGTGGCCGACGCGTCGATGTCGTCGGTGAGGACATAAATACCATCAAGCGGATACGCGGGATCCCGGCCAATCTTGTTCAGATCGTCCAGGGTGGCGATGGCAATCTGGGCGTGGGCCAGTCCCGGCAGCAGCGCCAGGCAGACCATCACCAGGCCGGGGACCATGAACCGGATACGACGCGCGCTAGAAGGGAACATGTTACCTCCTCCCTGGACGGCTGGCTACCTTTACCCACGTGTTCCGCCGTCCAGGGAGCACGCGCCCAGACTCCACATGGCGTCTTACGGCTATGGTAGCAGGTATGGCATGAAAAGTCAACCCCCTCCCCCTGGGCCTGGGGGGGGGATGGACCCCGATCCACGGGGCCGCCGGCAGGCCTGGAACCGGGGACCGCCCTGGGCAGGCGCGCCAGAATTGCCGCGGGCACCCCCTCGGCTCACGGGAACAGGGGCATGGCACTGCGAGCATACGTGAATGGGACCGGCATGGGCCGCGCGCGCCGGATCCCACGCGTTGTGGGGGGAAAGGGGGAGGAAGAGAGAAAAGGGAAAGATTTCTCGCTGCGCTCGAAATGACATGATCCGTCGGAATGACATGAGGGGCGGATATGACAGGGTTAAGGGGTAGCGGGGAAAGTTTTCTCGCCGCGATGCAATGTAAGACCTGAGCGAATTCCACTTGAACGCACAGCTTGTCATTTCGACGAACGTAGTGAGGAGAAATCTTGCGTTCCGCCTGGACGGAGGGAAAGATTTCTCGCTTCGCTCGAAATGACATGATCCGTCGGAATGACATGAGGGGCGGAAATGACAGGGTTAAGGGGTAGAGGGGAAAGTTTTCTCGCCGCGATGCAATGTAAGACCTGAGCGAATTCCACTTGAACGCACAGCTTGTCATTTCGACGAACGTAGTGAGGAGAAATCTTGCGTTCCGCCTGGACGGAGGGAAAGATTTCTCACTTCGCTCGAAATGACATGAGTGGGGGAAATGACAGGGTCAGTCGGAATGCATGAGGGGCGGAAATGGCAGGGTTAAGGGGTAGCGGGGGAAAGATTGCTCGCTGCGCTCTAAATGACAGCGGGCAGCAGGGGCAGTGGGGGAAAAGATTTCTCGCTGCGCTCGAAATGACAAGGTCAGGCGAAATGACAGGGCAGTAGGAATGACAAGGTCAGTCGGAATGACAGGTCGATCGGAATGACAGGGGCAGTCGGAATGAAGATCAGTCGGAATGACAGGAGGGGCGGAAAGCGGGAATGCGGGGTCAGGGGAGGTCGACGCGGGCGGTGGGGCGCAGCCGGGCGGGTCCCAGGACGAGCAGAGCGCAGGCCTCGGCTCGGAGGCACTGGGCGGCGGTGTCGGCGAGGGATTCGGGGGTGACGCGGTCATAGTGGCGCAGGTGCTCCTCGATGGGGATGGGTCGCCCGTAGTCGAGGATGGCGGCGGCATTGCGGCCGGCACGTCCGCCGCAGGACTCATGGGCCATGAGGAGAGAAGCCTTGAGTTGTTCCCGGGCTATGTCGATCTCGGCGGGATCCGGGCGTTCCTTCGAGAGGCGGGCGATTTCCTCGAACAGGAGGCGCCGCGCGTCGCGCCAGGCGTCCGGGGCGGCGGCGAGGTAGACGCCGAGGACACCGGCCCGGGAGAAATGCTGGGTCCAGGCGTACACGGAATAGGCGAGGCCCTCGCGTTCGCGGATCCGGTCGAACAGGCGCGAGGTGGATCCACCGCCGAGGAGTTGCGCGAGGACGGCGAAGTCGTATCGCCGGGGATCGTGGAGGGAAGCCGCGGGGAAGGCGAGACAGAGATGTCCCTGGTTGAGGGGTCGCCGCAGGAAATGGGCGCCAGGCACGAATCGCGGGGGCGGGGGCGCCGGGGGCACGTTTCGGGGAGGCCGTTCCCCGAAGAGGTGACGGGCGGCGCGGGCGATGGCGAGTCGGTCGAAATGGCCGGCGACGCTGAGGACCATGTTGGAGGGGGTGTACCAGCGCCGCATGAAGGCGGCGACGCGTCGCCGGTCGAGGGCGGAGATAGAGTCGACGCTGCCGAGGATGGACCGTCCGAGTGGATGACCGGGCCAGTGGCGTTCGGTGAGGAGGTCCTGGGCGAATTCCTCGGGGGTGTCTTCGGCGGCGAGGATTTCCTCGATGATGACGGCGCGCTCGCGGTCGAGGTCGCGCAGGGTAGCGTTGAGGGTGATGTCGGCGAGGATCTCAAGGGCGTCCGGGGCGTGGGGGGCGGGGACGCGGGCGTAGACGGTGGTGTTTTCACGTCCCGTGGAGGCGTTGACGTACCCGCCGCGGGACTCGATGGCTTCCATGAGTTGCCGGGCGGACCGGGAACGGGTACCCTTGAAGAGCAGGTGTTCAAGACAATGGGCGACGCCCCATTCGCCCGGGGCCTCGTGACCGGAGCCGGCACCGATGGCGACGCACAGGGCGGCGGTTCGCGCCCAGGGGAGGTGTTCCAGGACGACGGTCATGCCGTTGGGCAGCCGGGAGACCTCCGGGGCGTCGGCGAACTGCCGACCCGGGCGGGGACGGTTAGCATCGGACCGTTGGACCATGGAACGGGATTTCCGTGACGGCGCGGTCCGCACCGGGGGCGCGGACCGCACGCGGGATGCAGCCCATGAAGAGCGGGTCAGCGGCGTCGTCCGCCCCGATCGCGGTCGGGCCTGCGGTTTCTGGGGGCGTCCCCACCCGGTCGGAAGCCACCGCCGCGGTCGTTGTGTCCGCCGCCGGAACGTGGTGCGTCCTGGCGGAGCTGGTCCGGGTCGACGCGTCCGAGTTCGACGTCGGCCTGCACCTTGGAGAGGTTGACGCGGCCCATCTTGTCGATTTCGATGACCTTGACGTCGACCTCGTCGCCGATGTTGACGACGTCGGTGACCTCGCGGACGCGGCGCGGGGCGAGTTCGGAGATGTGGATGAGGCCTTCCTTGCCGCCGGGGAGGGAGCAGAAGGCGCCGAAGTTCATGAGACGGGTGATGGTGCCGTGGTACAACTGGCCGACCTCGACGTCGGCGACGATTTCGCGGATCATGGCGATGGCCGCGTCGGCATCTTCCTTGTTGACGGCGGCAACGTGGACCGAGCCGTCGTCCTCGATTTCGATCTCGGCGCCGGTGGCGTCCTGGATGCCGCGGATGACTTTTCCGCCGGGCCCGATGACTTCGCGGATCTTGTCGGGGTCGATGTGGATGGTGTAGATGCGGGGCGCGTAGGGCGAGATGTCGGGCCTTGGCGCGGCGAGGACGGCGTTCATCTTTTCGAGGATGAAGAGGCGTCCGGCGCGGGCCTGTTCGAGGGCACGCTCCATGATTTCGCGGGACAGGCCCTTGATCTTGGTGTCGAGCTGGAAGGCGGTGATGCCGCGGGTGGTGCCGCAGACCTTGAAGTCCATGTCGCCGAGGTGATCCTCGTCGCCGAGGATATCGGAGAGGACGCGGACTTCGTCACCTTCCTTGATGAGGCCCATGGCGATACCGGCGACGGGCCGCCGGATGGGGACCCCTGCGTCCATGAGGCTGAGGGAGCCGCCGCAGACGGTGGCCATGGAACTGGATCCGTTGCTTTCGCAGATTTCGGAGACGACGCGGACGGTGTAGGGGAAGTCGGGGATGGTTTCGCCCTCCTCGGGCCGATAGGTCTCAAGGAAAGGCAACAGGGGTTCGAGGGCGCGCTCGGCGAGCTTGCCGTGCCCGACTTCGCGGCGTCCGGGTCCGGTGATGCGCCGGACTTCCCCGACGGACCAGGGCGGGAAGTTGTAGTGGAGGAAGAAGCGGCGGAATTCGTCGCCGGTGAGTTCGTCGAGGCGCATTTCGTCGCGGCTAGTGCCGAGGGTGGTGGCGACCAGCGCCTGGGTTTCGCCGCGGGTGAAGAGGGCGGAACCGTGGGCGCGCGGGAGCACGCCGACCTCGATGGAAATGGGCCGGATTTCGTCGAGGCGCCGCCCGTCCATGCGGATACTGGTTTCGATGACGGACCGGCGCATGAGCTGTTTTTTGAGATCGTCGAAGGCCGCGGCGATCATGGGGGCGCGGCGTTCGGCGAGTTCTTCGCCATAGCGGGCGAGGAGGGTCTCGGCGGTTTCCTTCGCGATGGCCTCGATGGTTTCGAGTCGGAGTTGTTTTTCCCGGATACCGAGGGCCTCGGTAAGGCGGGCGGAGGCGTATTCGGCGACGTCGGCGGGGACTTCGGGGTCCATCTCCGGGGGCGTGTAGGGCATCTTGGGCACGCCGACGCGCTGGCGCAGGGCGTCGATGGCGTCGACGATGAGGCGGATGTAGCCGTGGGCGAACTCGAGGGCTTCGACCATGAGGGATTCGGGCACCTCCCGGGCCTGGCCTTCCACCATGCAGATGGCGTCCCGGGTGCCGGCGACCACGAGGTCAAGGGTGCTCTGGTCCATCTTGTCCATGGTGGGGTTGACGACGAGGACACCGTCGACGCACCCCACGCGGACGGCCCCCACGGGCTCGAGCAGGGGAACCTTGGAAATGTGCAGGGCCGCGGAAGCCGCGTTGATGGACAGGACGTCCGGGTCGTGGATGTTATCGGCGGACAGGACGTTCTGGCACACGAGGATTTCGTTCATGAACCCCTTGGGGAACAGGGGACGGATAGGCCGGTCGGTCAGGCGGGAGACGAGGATTTCCCGTTCGGAAGGCCTGGACTCGCGCCGGAAGAAGTTTCCGGGGATCTGGCCGACGGAGTAGAACTTCTCCCGGTAGTCCACCGTGAGGGGAAAGAAGTCCTGGCCGGGCCTGGGTTCCGGGGCGACGACCACGGTGGAGAGCACCATGGTGTCGCCGGATTGACAGATGACGGATCCATGGGCCTGCTTGGCGATTTTGCCTGTCTCGAAAGACAGCACGACGGATCCAATTTCGACAGATACACGTTCTACCATGCGTTACCGCTCCGGACGTGAGGGAACCGTGACGGGACAATGGAGGCACCGCCTGTGTTCGGCCTCACCTGTTTGGGGTTATTCGCGCCGCCATGTCCTCGATGTGTACATGCTTCGCGTCCGGGCGGCGCCTTTTCTTTTTTCGCTTCTTATCGTCGGCATTATATAACAGGCATCCCCCCGGATGGTAATTCCACGCGGGGGGATGCCGAGATCGCAACGAGATTACTTGCGCAGGTTGAGTTTCTGGATGATCGCGCGGTAGCGCTCGAGATCTTTCCGGTGGAGGTAATCGAGCAGGCTGCGGCGGCGGCTGACGAGTTTGAGGAGACCGCGGCGGCTGGCGAAATCCTTCCTGTGCGTTTTCAGGTGCTCGGTAAGGTAGTTGATGCGCTCGGTGAAGAGAGCGATCTGGGCTTCGGGCGAACCGGTGTCGGTTTCCGACTTGCCGTGCTCGGCGATGAGGGCTTTTTTGCGTTCCTTGTCCAGCATGATCGATGCTCCTTTCATGGTATGCGGCCCCCGCTCAGCGCGCCGCCGGAGCGGGCGCACGGCCGGGCGGGGGTCAAGGTTGAACGAATAGTGTACCGGATCAGCCGCAGCAGCAGCAACCACAGCCGCCGGAAGGCTTGTCGGTCAAGGCGGCCAGGCCGGGCAGGACCTTGCCCTCGAGCATTTCGAGGGAAGCGCCGCCGCCGGTGGAGACGTGGGACATCTTGTCGGCCAGGCCAAACTGGGTAACGGCGGCCGCGGTGTCCCCGCCACCGATGATGGTGACGGCGTTGCTTTCGGCCATGGCCTCGGCGAGGGCGCGGGTGCCCCTGGCGAAGCTGGGCATTTCAAACACGCCGACCGGCCCGTTCCAGACGATCATGGCCGCCTTGCGGATTTCATCGGTGAAAAGCTGAATGGTCTGGGGACCAATGTCCAGGCCTTCCATGTCGGCGGGGATGGCGTCGGCGGGCACGATCTTCGTGTTGGCGTCGTTGGCGAAGGCGTCGGCGACGACGATATCCACCGGGAGCAGCAGGCGCACGCCCCGCTGCTTGGCCTTGTCCATGGCGCGGGCGGCGGCCTCGATTCCGGGTTCGTCCAGGAGGGAACGACCGATTTCCATGCCCTTGGCCTTCATGAAGGTGTAGGCCATGCCGCCGCCGATGATGAGGACGTCGACGAGGTTCAGGAGGTTTTCAACGACCTGGACCTTGTCGGAGACCTTGGCACCGCCGAGGATGGCGAGCAGGGGGCGGTCCGGGTTGTTGAGGACGCGGTCGAAGAAGGCCATTTCCTTGCTGACCAGGAAGCCGGCAACGCTGACGGGGACAAACCGGGTCACGCCCTCGGTGGACGCGTGGGCCCGGTGCACGGTCCCGAAGGCGTCGCTGACGTAGACGTCGGCGAGGGCGGCGAGTTGCCGGGACAGTTCCTCGTCGTTTTTCTCTTCGCCGGGGTGGAAGCGGGTGTTTTCGAGGAGGATGACATCGCCGGGTTGCATGGCGGCGACGGCCTCGGTGACGGTGGGGCCGACGACCTCATCCAACTTGCGGACGGGGACGCCCAGGAGGGAGGAGAGGTGGGCGGCGACGTGGTCCATCTTGAGCAGGGCCAGTTTCGCCGGATCGTCCTTGACCTTCTTGGGCCGGCCGAGATGGGACATGAGGATGAGTTTTCCGCCCTGTTCGCGCACGTAATTGATGCTCTGAAGGGCGGCCCGGATACGGGTATCGTCGCGGACGGTGCCGTCGGGATTCTGGGGGACGTTGAAGTCCACCCGCATCAGCACGCGCTTACCGGCGACATTGACATCAGCGAGGGTCATCTTGTTCAGCGCCATAACGTGATCCTTTCCCGCGTGAAAGTGCCGCGTGTTGTGGAAAAAACGCCGGACCGTCCGCGGACGGCCCGGCGCCAGGTGTTCAGGGCAATTATCCGCGCATCTTCAGGAACAGGTCGACGCAGCGGTTGGAGTAACCGAACTCGTTGTCGTACCAGGACACAACCTTGGCGAAATTGCCGTCCATGACCATGGTGGACAGGGCGTCGAAAACGCTGGAGTGCGGATTGCCGATGACGTCGCAGGAGACGATGGGATCGGGGCAGTACTGGAGGATGCCCTTGAGTTCGCCTTCGGCGGCAGCCTTGACGGCGGCGTTGATTTCTTCCTTGGTGACGTTCTTTTCAAGTTCCACCGCGAGATCGACCACCGAGCCGTCGATGACCGGGACGCGCATGGCGAAGCCGTCCAGTTTGCCCTTGAGTTCGGGCAGGACCTTGCCGACGGCGCGGGCCGCGCCGGTGGTGGTGGGGATAATGGCGTTGGCGGCAGCGCGGGCGCGGCGCAGGTCCTTGTGGGGCATGTCCAGCACCTGCTGGTCGTTGGTGTAGGCGTGGACGGTGGTCATGAGACCGCGGCGGATGCCGAAAGCCTTGTGGAGGACCTTGGCCAGGGGGGCCAGGCAGTTGGTGGTGCAGGAAGCGTTGGAGACCACCACGTCGGTGGGCTTGAGGGTTTCGTCGTTCACGCCCATCACGATGATGGCGTCGACTTCATCCTTGGGGGGGACGCTGAGCAGGACCTTCTTGGCCCCGGCCTGGACGTGGAGCATGCACTGTTCGCGGGTGGCGAACTTGCCGGTGGATTCGAGGACCATCTCGACGCCTTTCGCGCCCCAGTTCAACTTGGAAGGATCCTTTTCGGCGGTAACCTGGACTTCGACGCCATTCACGATGATGGCGGAGTCGGTAGCCTTGACGTCGGCATCGTAGACCCCGAAGACGCTGTCATACTTGAGCAGGTGGGCGAGCGTCTTGGCGTCGGTCAGGTCGTTGATGGCGACCACTTCGAATTCCGGGTGCTTGAGGAGGAGCTTGAAGACGTTGCGGCCGATGCGGCCAAACCCGTTGATCCCGATTTTTGTTGCCATGGTGTTGATCCTTTCGTGTTACTTGGCCTTTGCGGAGTCGCGAAACAGGAAAAGTTGACCGACCGTGCATGCCTGGCGCGTGCCGCTGTCGTTACTGCTGAAAGATCCGGCAACGCCCCCCGCCCGCGGGGCAGTCTGTTACCCCACGGGGGCATCACGGGGGAGATTATGCCACAAGGACGGGGCAAAGCGCAACCCCGCGTTGTGACGTTACCCTGTCATTTCGACGAACGCAGTGAGGAGAAATCTTGCTGGGGTTTACAGAAAGGACTAAAGATTTCTCGCTGCGCTCGAAATGACACCAGGGGTGAGGTGTAGGTGGGGAGAAAAGATTTCTCGCTGCGCTCGAAATGACAGAAATAAGGCTATCATGGGTTGAGACGCACAGGCATGGGAATACGTGTTGTCGAATCAACAACACCAAAAATCATGTCATTTCGACGAACGCAGTGAGGAGAAATCTTATGGGGGGTATAGAATGGGAAAGATTTCTCGCTGCGCTCGAAATGACACCAAGGGTGAGGTGTAGGTGGGGAGAAAGGATTTCTCGCTTCGCTCGAAATGACAATATTGTAGGGTACAGGATATAACTGCGTCAGGACTGACGCCGAAAAAGCAACCACGACCCCTTACCCTGTTATTTCGACGAACGCAGTGAGGAGAAATCTTATGGGCGACCGGGTATTCAAGTGCGCGTGTAAGTGCTGATTCATGGGGGAAAAGATTTCTCGCTGCGCTCGAAATGACACCAGGGGTGAGGTGTAGGTGGGGAGAAAAGATTTCTCGCTGCGCTCGAAATGACAGGGAGGGGCGGTGTTTCAGGAGCGGGTGGTGTTCACTCGGGGTGGGAGTTCAGGAGGGCGTGCCGGGGGATGGCCTAGGCGTAGGTGGTGTTCACGCGGGGTGAGGGAGAAAGCCCGCGAGAGCCACGATTGCCAAGGGATGGGGAACCGCCGTTCGCGCGGTGTGCCCTGGCTGACACAGCGTGCCCCCTACACCCGCCAGGGAATTGGGTTCAAGGTGACGCGGATGCCCTTGACCTCGAGTACCCCCTCAAACCCGCCAGGGAATTGGTTTTCGGAAGCCTGTAAGTGTAATGCCCCGGGGTGCCCCCCAGCCCCGCCGGGGAATTGGTTGCTCCAGATGCAACAAACAGCGGAGAGAGAAGTACCCCCACCCGACGGGGCATTGAGAAGGATTATTACACTTGTTCCCACCCGGGAGCGTGCCCTCCACGCCTGCCGGGGAATTGCGGGGGGGGGCTGGTCGGGGGCGGCGACCCTGACGTGCCCCCCACACCTGCCGGGGCATTGCTCCTGCCCCGAAAAGACGCGGCTTCACGTATTGACCCTGGCTGTCACTGCCCTCTTAACCTGGGGTCAGAAGGAAAAAAAGCAACCGCATGAAACCAAAAAAAGCCCGCCACGGGGCCCGTGTCGTGCCGGAAGCCTCGGCTCCGACAAGTGGGTGTCCTCACGGCGGCCATCCGAGATCCGCGTTGTTTTTCCCCGGCTGAGCCGGGGCGGCTTGTCGTAGACCGCGCAAATATTGGACTCCCTGTTGACTTGGAAAGGGCTCCGCCGTTCAGGGGCCTCGCGTGGCGGGGAAAACCAGCCCGTTTCCGCGGGGAAACGGGACTTTTCAACTGTGTCACGGCGCGGTAGCGCCCGGAACGTATTATATCACAGTTCTGGCGGTGCCGCGTTCTGAAAAAAACGTTCCGGGCACGTGATAAGATAAAGATTTCTCGCTTCGCTCGAAATGACACCAGGGGTGAGGTGTAGGAGGGGAGAAAAGATTTCTCGCTGCGCTCGAAATGACAATATTTCGTTGGGTACACGGTAAAACTGCGGCAGGAATGACGCTAGAATAGCGGCTACGCACCATACCCTGTCATTTCGACGAACGAAGTGAGGAGAAATCTTATGGGGGGCATAGAATGGGAAAGATTTCTCGCTTCGCTCGAAATGACACCAGGGGTGAGGTGTAGGTGGGGAGAAAAGATTTCTCGCTGCGCTCGAAATGACAGTGGGCTGCTCGAAATGACAGGGTGTAAGGGTGTGACGTGTGAGGGGTGTGACGAGTGGAGGGGATGCTGCGGTGGAAAGATTTCTCGCTGCGCTCGAAATGACAATATTTCGTTGGGTACACGGTAAAACTGCGGCAGGAATGACGCTAGAATAGCGGCTACGCACCATACCCTGTCATTTCGACGAACGAAGTGAGGAGAAATCTTATGGGATTTACAGAGAGGACTAAAGATTTCTCGCTTCGCTCGAAATGACACCAGGGGTGAGGTGTAGGAGGGGGGGAAAGATTTCTCGCTTCGCTCGAAATGACAATATTGCTGCGCTCGAAATGACACAGGGGTGAAATGCAGGTGGGGGGGGACAGATTTTCGCCGCGCTCGAAATGAGATGTATGGTACAGGATAAAAACGCGATACAGAGGAGGTCCGCGCATGTGGCTGTCACGTCCGGAGCGGAATGAAGACAACTATGGGGCCTTTCGCGGGGCATTCACGCTGTCCACGGGCGGGGAAATCGAGTTGCTGACGGCGGGGTCGGGGTGGTTCCAGGTGTACCTGGACGGCCGTCCCTGCACGGAAGGACCGGCCCGCTACGTCATCGGGCATCCGGAAGCGGACCGCCTGTCGCTGGCGCTGGAGGCGGGACGACACGTGCTGGCGGTTCATGCCCATCACCTGGGGGTGACCACCCGGATGATCAAGATGGACCGGCCGTTCGTGTCGGTGGTGGCGCGACGGGAGGGCGTGGTGGTGCCCGCGCGGTGGCGGTGCCTGGAGTTGACGGGCTACGCGGGCAAGGTCCGGCGGATTAACCCGCAACTGGGCTGGATCGAATGGTGTGACACGCGGGGGCTTCCGGTGGGATGGGAGGCGCCGGATTTCGACGACGCGGGCTGGGAAGAACCGGAAAGGGATGGGCCCGACGCCGCGACCATGCCCCTGACCGGCCTGGCTCCCATGAAACGGATCGAACACGCCCTGACCGCCATGGCGGAAGGGCCGCTCGCGGCGTGGTTCGGCTATGAGCGGGACGACATCCCGGCGCGGTTTTTCTTACGGGACCTGGAATGTCGCGCGGTGCCGCCCCAGGGGGTGTGGCGTCGGTACGACCTTGGGCGGGTGCGGCTGGGCCGGCCTTCTTTCGTGATCGACGCGCCCGCGGGCAGCGAAATCGAATTCGCGTACAGCGAGTATCTGTCGCACGGGCGGGTGTCGCCGTACATCAACCTGTCGGCGGGGGACTCGTGCAACCTGGACCACTACGTCGCGCGGGGCGGCCCGCAGCGGTTCGAGCCGATCACGCCGAAGGGCGGTCGGTACCTGGAGGTGCACGCGCTGGCGCCCCATGACGCGTCGCCCGGGTCGATCCGGTTCATCGAGGAACGGTACCTCGAGCGGTCCTACTTCGAAAAGCCCGACGGCGCGTTCGAATGCGAGGACCCCGCGCTCAACCGGATCTGGATGGTCGGGGCCGAGACCTGCATGGCCTGTTCCGAGGACGCGATGATCGACAATCCGACCCGGGAACGGGGCCAGTGGCTGGGCGATTCGGCCACGGCGGGCCTGAACATCACCCGCGCGGCCTTCGCGGACCTGCGGCTGGCGCGGCGCTGTCTGACGCAGAGCGCGCTGTGCGCTCGGGAAGATGGGCTGGTGTCGGGGATGTCGCCCGGGGGTGACGTGTTCGTCAGCACCTTTTCGGCGCAATGGTTTTCTGGATGCATGGATTATTACCGGTTTACCGGGGACCGGTCCCTGCTGGAAACGCTGCGGGGAGCCGCCGCGCGAAACCTGTCGGCCTTCGAGCCGTTCCTGGACGACAACGGTCTGCGGGACGGGGTGGCGTGGGATTTTGTGGACTGGGGATACCGGCGCAACGAGGGATTTCTGAACGCCGCGCCAAACCTGATTTTTCTGGCGGGGGCGCACGCCCTGGCGGAGTGGGGCCGGGTGCTTGGCGACCGGGATCTGGAGGAACGGGCGGAATCGGCGGGGGGACTGGTGGAGCGGGCGCTGGTCCGATGGGTGGACGAGATGATGACGCGGGAGGATCCGTGGCGGGCGATGGGATACCACGCCGTGGTGCTGGGTCTGGGGATGGGACTGATTCCGGCCGATCGGGAGGCCCAGGCGGTGGGGTTCGTGAAGGCTCACCTGCTGGACTGTTTTCCGAACCGTCCGGACGCGCCGCGCAACAGCGATCCGACGCTGTCGGAACCGCGGCTGATCACGCCGTTTTTCGGGCACTTCGCGATGCCGGTTCTGATCGAGCGGGGCGAGATGGATTTCGTGCTGGAGCAGTATCGCCGGTGCTGGGGTTCGTACATGCTGTCGGAAGGCCGGACCACTTGGCTCGAGGTGTTCGACCCGCGGTGGAGTCACTGCCACAACTGGGCGGGCTGTCCGACGTGGCAGTTGTCGGCGTACGGGCTGGGGTTGTGGCACCGGTTCGACCTGGGCCGGCAACATTACGCGTTCGCGCCGCGTCCGGGATCGTTGCGGTGGGCTCGGGGAAAGGTGCCCGCGCTGGACGCGGCGGGGACGGTCGAGGTGGCCTGGGAACGGACGGGCGACGGCATGACCTGGCGGATCCGCCCGGGGGAACGCTGCTGGATTCATGGCCTGCCGGGCGCGGACGGGCCGGTGACGATCGAGGCCGGGCGGGAAGCGGCGTTTTCCGTGCCGGACCCGCGATAAAGGGCGCGCGCGTCCCCGGGGCCGGAGCCCCCCGAAAACGAGCGCCCGCCCGGGGATAACCGGACGGGCGCGTCGAAATGACGTCGTGTGTCGCGCGGATCAGGTTCCGCGTCTACCCGAAGCGGCCACGAGTATACCCAAGCCGAGCCCGGCCAGCAGGAGGTCACTCATGGCGGACGGCGCGAGCCGTTTCACGAACAAGCGTCGCACGCAACCAAAGGGGCCGCCGATACCCAGATACGATTCGAGTTCGGCGCGGGTGATCTGGCTGTCGCCGTTGAGATCCAGGTTAGCGAAGGCGGTTTGGCTCGTGGAAGCCAGGGTGGCCAGCACTTCATCCGGGGACAAGGCACCGTCGCCATTCCGGTCCACGCTGGAGAACCCGTCGTAGAGCGCGTTCATGATCACGCGGTCGGAAGGGGACTGGGTCCCCCAGGGGACGTTGGCCGGCGGGGGCTGCTGCCCGGTGTCGCCTGTTCCGGAACCGCCGGTGTTAACGCAGGGTCCGCTGGCCACCACGAGGTTCACGGCGCTTCCCGCGCTCACGGGCGCGCCAGCGGCGGGGTTCTGGCTGATCACCTGTCCGGCGGGCACGGTGTCGCCGCACTGCTGGGAGACGGTGCCGATGGTAAGGCCCGCGGCGGTGAGGCTGGTGGTGGCCGCGGCCTGGGTCAGGCCCACCACGCCGGGGACGCTCACGGAACACGGGCCCGACGAGATCACCAGGTTGACGGCGGAGCCGGGGGCGACCGAAGCGCCGGCGGCGGGGTTCTGGCTGATCACCTGTCCGGCGGGCACGGTGTCACTGCACTGCCGGGTGACGCTGCCGACGGTGAGGCCCGCCGTGGTGATCTGGGCCTCAGCGTCCGTCTGGACCAGGCCGGTCACCGCGGGGATGGTGACCGGGCACGGCCCGGTGGAGATGACCAGGTCGATGGCGGTGCCAGGGCTCACCTCGGTACCGGCCGCCGGGGATTGCGAGATCACCCGGGTAACCGGGACGGCATTGCTGCAGGAGGACGTGACGTTACCGACGGCCAGGCCCGCGGCCCGGATAGCCGTTTCTGCCTCCGTCCGGGTTTTGCCCGCGAGGGCGGGAGCGATCACGGGGCAGGGCCCGCTGGAAACGACCAGGCTGACCGGGGTTCCAGCGGGCAGCACCGTTCCCGCCACGGGGTTCTGGCTGATGACCCGCCCCTGGGCCACGGTATTACTGCACTGGTAGGCAACGTTGCCCACCGTGAATCGCGCGTTGGTGAGGGTGGCGCGGGCGACCGCTTCGGCGGTGTTCCTCACGTCCGGCACCTGGCATGGACCCGAGGAGACCACGATATTGACAAAGGTTCCCGCCTGCACCACGGTGCCGGGGGCCACGTTCTGGGAGAGCACCACGTTCGTGGGCACGGTATCATCACAGCGAAGGGTGACCATGCCCACGGCGAGGTTGGCCTCCGTTATGGCAGTCCGGGCCGCGATTTCGGTGAGGCCGACCAGGCTGGGCATGCTGACCGAGCAAGGTCCATTTGAAACGGTCAGGCTGATGGAGGTTCCCCGGTCCACCACCGTGCCGGGCTGCAGGCTCTGGCTGAAGACCTGGTCACGCGGGACGTTATCGTTGCAGGCGCGCGTGGTGTTCCCCCGCGCGAGGCCCGCGGCGGTGAGGGTATTCCACGCGCCCTGTTCCGTCATGCCGGTGACACTGGGGACGGTGACCCGGCATGGGCCCAGGGAGATCACGAGATCCACGGGCGTGTCGGGCCCAACGATCGCGCTGGACGAGGGATTCTGGCTGATGACGCGCCCGGCGGGCACGGTGTCATCGCACCGGGTGTCTTCCCGGCCCGTGGCGAGCGCGGCACCCGTGAGGGTCGCCACGGCCGCGTCACGGGTAAGTCCCCGCACGTCCGGAACCGTAATGCTGCAAGGCCCCGCGGAGATTGCCAGGTTGACGGCGGTTCCCTGGGGCACGCCCGTTCCGGCCGGGGTACCCTGGCTCATCACGACGCCCCGTTCCGTGGTATTGCTGCAGGATCGGGTGATGATGCCCACGACCAGGCCCGCCGCGAGCAGCGCGTCCCGGGCCGTCGTTTCCTGCAGGCCGACCACCTGGGGGACAGTGGCGGTTCCCGGCGGACAGGCCCCCGTGGACACGAGCATGCTGACAGCAGTACCCGGCTGAACCAGCGCGCCCTGGGCAGGCATCTGGCTGATCACGTAATCCTGGGCCGTGACATTACTGCAGGCGTACGTGATGGTGCCCGCGGTCAGGCCCAGAGATCCCAGCGTGTTCAGGGCGTCTGTTCGGGAAACGCCGACGATATTCGGCACCGTGACGCCGCAGGGTACCCCCGTGGAGACCACGAGGCTGACGGCGGTTCCGGGGGCGACGGAAGCGCCTGCGGCGGGATTCTGGCTGATGACCCGCCCGGCGGCCACGGTGTTACTGCACTGCTGGGTGACGGTACCGACGGCCAGGCCCGCGTTGACGAGGGTGGAAGAGGCCGTACTCTGCGCCTGGCCCACCACGTTCGGGACGCTCACCGAACAGGGTCCGGAGGAGACCACGAGGTTGACGGCGGTTCCGGGGGCGACGGAAGCGCCGGCGGCGGGGTCCTGGCTGATGACGCGCCCGGCGGCCACGGTGTTACTGCACTGCTGGGTGACGGTGCCGACGGCCAGGCCCGCGTTGACGAGGGTGGAAGAGGCCGTGCTCTGCGCCTGGCCCACCACGTTCGGGACGCTCACCGGGCACGGACCCGAGGAGACCACGAGGTTGACGGCGGTTCCGGGAGCGACGGATGCGCCGGCGGCGGGGTTCTGGCTGATGACCCGCCCGGCGGCCACGGAGTTACTGCACTGCTGGGTGATGGCACCGACGGCCAGGCCCGCGTTGACGAGGGTGGAGGAGGCCGTACCCTGGGCCTGGCCCACCACGTTCGGCACGCTCACCGGGCAGGGCGTCCCGTTGGACACCACGAGGTTGACGGGGGTTCCGGGGGCGACGGATGCGCCGGCGGCGGGGTCCTGGATGATGACGTGCCCGGCGGGCACGGAGCTACTGCACTGCTGGGTGACGATACCGACGGAGAGCCTTGCCGCGGTGAGGGCGGCCGCGGCGGCGTCCTGGGCCTGGCCCACCACGCTGGGCACGGGGACCGGGCAGGGCCCCGAGGCAATGACCAGCCCGACGGGCGTGCCGCAACTGGCCGGGCCCGGGGCGGGGTTCTGGCTGAGCACCGTGCCCGGCGCGATGGTGTCACTGCACTGGCTCCTCACGGAACCCACGAAAAGCCCCGCCACGGCGGTGATGGCGGCGCGCGCGTCGGCCTCGGACAGGCCCACGAGGCTGGGTATCACCGGCGTGCCCGCGGACACGACCAGGCTGACCGCCTGGCCGGAAGCCGTCACCGTGCCGGCGGCGGGCAACTGGCTGATGACCTGCCCGGCGGGGATGGATGCGCTGCACTGGGAGGAGACGGTGCCGACCACGAGGCCCGCGGAGGTGAGCAACACCTCGGCCGTGGACTGGTCGCGTCCGACCACGTCCGGCACCACCGTGTCGCAGGGGCCGGTGGAGACGACGAGGTCCACCGGGGCGCCCAGGGCCACCGAGGCGCCCGCCGTGGGGAACTGTCCCGCCACGGCGCCGGCGGGCTGGAAGAAGTCGCATCGCTCGGTGACCGTGCCCCGGCCCAGCCACGCCGCCCTGAGGGCGGATTCGGCCTCGTCCCGGGAGAGCCCGGCGAGGTCGGGGACGGTGACCGTTTCCGCCTGCCAGCGGAGGTAGGGATAGGTTGCTCCCTCGCGGATGGTCCAGACGGCGTCGAAGTTCCACTGGTCAAAGGTAGCCCGGGCCCGCATGGCGGCGGTATCTTTTCCCGTGCCGCCGGCGGACCATGTCCAGCCGGTGGTGTCCGTGTCCCAGTAGCCGTTGGTGACAGTTCCGGTGCCCTGGGCGACCAGGCCGCCGGTGTAGATGCCTTCCCCCACGGGACCCGCGGCATAACTGGACGTAACCGTGCCCTCGCTGTACCCCAGCAGGCCGCCGGCCCGCGAAGCGGGACCGATGGAAGAGACCGCCCCGAGGGCGTAGCAGTCGGTGATTTTGCTCGAGGATCCGGACAGGTAGCCCACGCATCCGCCGGCGTAAGAGGTGCTTCCCCTGGCGATGACGGGACCGCTGGCGTAACTCTGGCTGACCAGGGCGCTACCGCCACTGCGTCCAATCAGCCCCCCGGCGTAACCATCGTGGCGCGCCGTGGTATGGCCCGCGGTGATGGCGCCGGACGCGCGTGAACGGCTGACATTACCCGTGTTGTCTCCCACGAGCCCGCCGGCGTAGGTGTAGGCATAATAACTACTACTACTACTACTGGCGGAGACATTTCCCGTGGCGGAGCAAGTGGTGAGGGCCGCGCCGTTGGAACCCACGAGCCCGCCGGCGTAGGTGTAGGCATACCGGTAGTCACTACTACTACTACTGGCGGAGACATCTCCCGTGGCGGAACAACCGGTGAGGGCCGCGCTGTTGGAACCCACGAGCCCGCCGGCGTAGGTGTAGGCAGAAGAATAACTACTACTACTGGCGGATACAGTTCCCGTGGCATAGCAAGTGGTGAGGGTCGCGCTGTTGGAACCCACGAGCCCGCCGGCGTAGGTGTAGGAACTACTACTACTACTACTACTGGCGGAGACAGTTCCCGTGGCGGAGCAGTTGGCCAGGGATCCGCCTCCTGTTTGCCCGACCAGTGCCCCGGCATAGGAATAACCAGTATTAGACAAATTGACGCCGCACGAGCTGGCACAGTCCTGAATGGACCCCCTGCTGTAACCGGCGAGGGCACCGGCGTAGGCTTGTGAGACCGCGGTGACCAGGGATACGGAGCCTCCTTCGAGGCGCAGGTTCCGCACGATGCCAGCGGAACCGATATACCCGAACAGGCCGGCGTAGGCTCCAGAGGTCCTGTTGATGGTGAGGCCATGGATGGCGTGGCCGTTGCCGTCGAAGGTTCCCGTGAAGGGCGTGGTGTCGTTGCCGATGGGCTCGAATCCGGCCCCTCCGTTCCAGGACGCCGTGGGCGAGGCGTCGATATCGGCCGTGAGGAGGTAGTAGCCGTTGAGGGGGTAGCCCGTGGCGCGACCGATCTTGTTGAGGTCGTCCAGGGTCGCGATGGGGATGGGGGTCTGCGCGGGGGCCGCGAGGGCCGCCAGCAGCGCCAGCATCATGGTGAGGACAACGTCCCGCCTGGTGAAACGCTTTACGATGTGGGTCATGGCATGGATCCTTCTTTTTGCCGGGATGGCTTCCGGCAACCCGCCTGTGTTACACCCGCAGTGATGGATGCTCATTTGTAGTTCCATAATCAGCATAACACGGTTGGGCTGAAAAGTCAAGCGGAAAAACAGGAGGGGCGTGCGCGGGGCGGCGCGTTGCGCGGGGGAGAGGGGAAGGCAAGATTTCTCGCTGCGCTCGAAATGACAGAAGGAGGGTGGTGTGACAGGTGAGGGGAAGTGACGGAGGGAGGGGGTGTGACGGGGGTGAGGGGATGCAGCGGGGGCAAAGATTTCTCGCTGCGCTCGAAATGACAATTTTTTATAGGATACAGGATAAAACTGCGGCAGGGATGACGCCGAAAAAGCGACTACGACCCCTTACCCTGTCATTTCGACGAACGCAGTGAGGAGAAATCTTATGGGGTTTACAGAAAGGACCAAAGATTTCTCGCTTCGCTCGAAATGACACCCGGGGTGAAATGTAGGGGGGGGAAAGATTTCTCGCTGCGCTCGAAATGACAGTGGGCTGCTCGAAATGACAGGAGGAGGGAGGTGTGACAGGAGGAGGCGTGCACAGGGGAAGACGCCGGGCCCACGCGGCGATGGTGTCACCCGAGACAGGTGGAGGCGTGCACAGGGGAAGACGGGTGCCAGGAGCAGGCGGTGTTCTGCGGGGGATAGTGCGTCGGGCCCACCACGGTCGGCCCGTCACCGGGCAGGCGGTGCCCGCGCGGGGGATAGGGCGGACTGGCGGGATGGTGTACAATAGCCGGAAACAGGGGAACACATGGTGTGCCCGCGCCGTCGCGCGTACAAGAGGAAACGAGGGAGGATATCGTGGGTCCGCGTCCTGACATGCTCACAGCCCGAAACAGGAAAAGATATCGTGGGTTCGCGTCCCGTGACGCGCGGGGCCGGGAACTGGGGAAGATGTCATGAGCCTGCGTCTTGTCGTGCTGCTGTCGGGCGGCGGAACCACGCTGCAGAACCTGATCGACCGGAGTGAGGGGGGCGGGCTGCCCGCGCGGGTGGAAGGCGTGATCAGTTCGAGGGCGGGGGCCTTCGGCCTGGAACGGGCGCGGCGTCACGGCATTCCGGCGGTGGCGGTGCCGCGGCGGGAGTTTGCCGACGACGGGTCGTTCAACGAGGCGCTGTGGCAGGCGATCGAGCCGTTCCGTCCCGACCTGGTGGTACTGGCGGGGTTCATGTCGCTGCTGCGGGTGCCGCCGGCGTATCACCTGCGGATCGTGAACGTGCATCCCGCGCTGATTCCCGCGTTCTGCGGGAAGGGGATGTACGGTCACCACGTGCACGAGGCCGTGCTGGCGTACGGCGCGAAGATCACGGGGGCCACGGTGCACTTCGTCGATGAACAGTATGACCACGGCCCGATCATCATCCAGCGGGCATGCCCGGTGCTGGACGACGACACGGCCGACACGCTGGCCGAACGGGTGCAGGCGGTGGAACGGGAAATCTACCCGCTGGCCATCCAGTGGATCGCCGAGAACCGGGTGCGGGTGGAAGGGCGACGGGTCCGGATCCTGGGGGCAACCCCGTGATCGCGGCCGGCGCGGAACTGGTTTACCAGTAGGTGTAGAAGAGGCCCTCGGCCAGGATTGCCCGCGCGGCCATGAGGAGCATGGCCGTCGCGAGGGGGCGTCCGAACGGTCCGGCGACGCGTGGCCGGCGGGATGGCCTGGGCGCGTTTCAGGGGATGGGGCTCATTTCGCGGGGATGAGTTTCTTTTGTCCTTTCGACAACGAACAGCGCTCCCGTTCAGGATAACGCCCGGAGCAGTACCCCTGTCTGGTGTGGCGCCCCATGCCACGTTACCCTGTCCGGTGTGGGGCCCGCGCCAGTGCCCCTGCCTGGGTAGCGCCCGCGCCAGGCGGTACGTCACGAATCGCCTGCCCCGCCCAGCGCCCCTGTCTGGGTAGCGCCCCTGTCATTTCGACGAACGCAGTGAGGAGAAATCTTGTTGGGATTTATAGAGGGGACTAAAGATTTCTCGCTGCGCTCGAAATGACAGGAGGAGGGTAAAATGACAGGGAAGGTGGGGCGCGGGTGGGTGGGTGCGGGTGGAAGGGCGACGGGTCCGGATCCTGGGGGCAACCCCGTGATCGCGGTCGGCACCGGGTTGGTTTACCAGTAGGTGTAAAACAGGACCTCGGTCAGGATCGCCTGCGCGACCATGAGGAGCGTGGCCGTCGCGAGGGGGGCGTCCGAACGGGCGCGGTAGCGCGTGGCCGCCAGGATCCACGCGGCCGGCAGCACCAGGAACGGAAACAGGTACAGGGCCGACCGTTCGCCCTCGCCCCGGGCAAGGTACAGCAGGTTCAGGACGCAGGCCGTGACCAGGCACGCCAGGGCGGTTTCGCCACAGGTGAGGGCCATGGACCGGCAGGCCCGCGCCGCCCGTCGCGCCCGGCGGAGCAGGCGCTTCCAGCAGGCCAGGGTGAGCAGGGACACCGGAAACCCGGCGAAATAGAAGAAGGCCAGGGGATTGAAGCACAGCCGGAAGGTCCAGCCGGGATACCGGGGCGCGAGGCGGTCGAGGTGGCGCTGGTCCAGCCGGAACTGGGCCGCGGCACGGGCGAATCCCTCGAGGTAGTTGAAGCCGGTGAGACCCCACACCAGCAGCAGCACGCCCCCGGACGCGACGGCCATGACCAGGGCGGTGCGCGCCACCACCCGCCAGCCGCCGGGACGGCGCAGCATGAGCAGCCCCACCACGGCAAACCAGACCCCCACGGCAGGCAGGGAATACTTCATGAGGGCCATGCAGGCGTATCCCACGCCCGCGGCCACGCTCCACAGGGGGTGTCCCCGTCGATACAGGGCTTCGTGGAAAAGCCACAGGGTGGCCAGGGTGATGGGTAGAAACAGGAAATCCGCGCTGACCGCGCCGAACAGCACCACCGACGGGACGCACCCGATCAGCAGGGCGGCGGCGCGGGCGACCGGCGCGTTGGCCGCCCGGCGGATCCACAACCACGCCAGGGGGATGGCCAGGGCCCCGAACCCCAGGGTGGCCAGCGCGAGGGCCGGCGCGGAACGGCCCGTCCCGTAGGAGAACAGCCAGAGCAGCGCGGCCGGACCGGGAGGATGCACCTTGCCGTGCATGGAGAGCCAGGGGTGGATTTCATTGTACCGGCGGAAGAAGGCGGGAATGGACGAGGCCTTGCCGATGTCGCCGATGACCTCGTAGGTTTCGCGGGTGTAGGCCTGCCACGCGCCGGACACGCCCCGGATCGACGCGGTAAGCAGCGCGAAGCCGATGAACAGGAGCGTGACAGCGGCCAGGCCTTTCCATGGCGGGGACGCGTTCCGCGGGACCACCGGCGGGACCGCGCGCCGCGCCAGGATGGCCACGACAGACCACGCCCCGAAGATGACCAGGGCGACCAGCATGCCCCGGATGCCCACGGGCCACCACAGGGCGTAGAACGGCGCGGGATGCCCGTAGATCGGCTCGATCCCCACGGCCCAGGCCAGCGCCATGCCGGTACCCCACAGGATGGCGGTCAGGCCGGTGGCCCGCGCCAGCCGCCGGACGCTGTCCCTCGCGGGGGACCGGGGCTCATCCGTCCAGGCTGGCATGGGGATCATTCGTCGGCGCGCTCCGCCGGCCGGACGGGAAAGGGGAATTCCATCTGCTGGTTACGGAGCAGGCCGTAGCGCCTGAACAGGCGGATGGTCTGCAGGGTCTGGGATGGACCGTAATTGCCCCACATGTCGACGGCGTCGGCCAGGCCGGCCAGCAGGGCGGAAAATTCCGCGGCGTGGTCGAGGCCCATGGCGCGCAGCAGTTCGCTGGCCCGGCGGCGCAGGTCGGGATTGGGAGAGAACTCGGAGACGACGAGGACCGATTTCCAGGGCTTGCCGTCGAAGACGCGGTCCACGGCGTCGCGGGTCCATGCCTCGCCCAGCCTGCCGAGGACGGGGCTTTTTTCGACCAGGGATGGGTAAAAGCGTTCGCCATGCCAGGCGCGGACGTCGACGACGATCCGGTCGAGGGCGGCGAAGTCTTCGGGGCGCAGGATGAAATCGGGGGGCTGCACCGGGATGGGCTGATCGATCCGCTCGGCGAACAGGAGGATGCCACCGTCGGTATGGCTGTCGATTTCCGCCCAGCGCCAGTAGGGGAGGACGTAAAAGCGGTTGAACTCGAGGAATTCCCGGACCAGTTGCGCGTTGATATCCGTCATGGGCCGTTATCCGTCATGGGGCCACGGGGGTTCACGTGGCATCGTCCCTTGTCGGGGTCCCGCCGGCGAGGGCGCGGCCGCGGCGGCTGTCGGGCTTGAGCTGGAGCACGCGCAGGCCCAGGTCCCGGGCTTTTTCGGCCTGGCCCATGGCGCGCCAGCACCAGCCCTGCCACGCCAGCACGTCCACCAGGCCGAAGTGCTCGTGGGCGACGCAGTAATGGGTATCGGGGCGGCACCGCTGCTCGGCGGGCTGGAACCCGTGTTCCAGGGCGTTCATGTATTCCTCGAGGAAATAGTGGATCATGCCGCGCAGGTAGTAGGCGTCGGGCCGGTCACTGGCGACCTCGAGCAGTTTTTCGAGCTGGCGGTCGGCCCGTTCCAGTCGTTCCCGCGCGGCGTCGGCGAGGCGCATGCGCGCGGCGGCCTGTCCAGCGATCCAGTCGGCCTCCAGCTGGTCGGCCCGGAGTTCGGCGGAGGCCTGGACGGCCATTTCGAAGGCGCGGTCGAACTGTCCATTGCGGAGGGCGCAGCGGGCGAGGCCCACCATGGCGCGGGGACGGGTGTTTTCGACGTCGAGCACCTGGGAAAAACAGGCGGCCGCGCGATCCACCGCGCCCTGGAACAGCAGGGCGTACCCGAGGTCAAGGGGGGTGTGCCGGACCTGGCATTCGCGGGCGCGGTTGAAGGCCTCGATGGCCTCGCTGGCCCGTCCAAGGCGGTAGAGGCACCGCCCCAGTTGATGCCAGGCGCCGCCCAGGGTCGGGTCGAGTTCGAGGGCCTTCCGGAAATGATCCGTGGCCTGTTCCACGTTACCCCGGGACAGGCTGGTGAGTCCCTCGTCGTAATAACTTTCCGCCGTTTCACCGCCGAAGAGCATCGAGAAGCCTCCGCGCGCGCTGGGCGCTTCTATAAGAGTCGCACATTCGCGGCGGGAGAGGCAAACCGGGCACGGGGCAGGGGTATCCCTGGCGGGGGTGGGCGCGGGGTGGAGGCACCGGGGATGCGGGCCGCTTCCGCCGGTATCCCAACCGATAAAAGCCCCAGTCCTGTCATTTCGAGCGGAGCGAGAAATCTTTGGTTTTTTCTGAAAAACCCCATAAGATTTCTCCTCACTTCGTTCGTCGAAATGACATTAACTTGATGAGGTTCTCTGAAGTTGCCCGTGAAATCGGGCGTCGGGAAGGCGCGGCCTCCACGTGATTGTACCGGGAGGGGGTCATGGGCGGGTTACCGCTTCGAAGGCGCGCCGGACCAGTTCGAGGGGCACGTCGTCCCGGGTGACCACTTCGCCCAGCCGGGTGGGCAGCACGAAGCGCGCCACGCCCGCCCGGTTTTTCTTGTCTTTCCGGGTGGCGTCCAGCGCGGCATCGACCGGCAGGTCCGGCCAGTACACGGGCAACTCGAGGGCCTCCAGGCAGGCGCGCTGGCGATGAACAAAGGCATCGTCCACCATGCCCAGCAGGCGGGCCAGTTCCGCGGCGGCGCGCATGCCGATGCTGACGGCCTCGCCGTGGAGAAAGCGAGTGTAGCCCGAGACGGTTTCGATGGCGTGCCCGAAGGTATGGCCGTAGTTGAGATGGGCGCGGATGCCCTGCTCGCGCTCGTCTGCGGTGACCACGGCGGCCTTGATCTCGCAGGACCGGACCACGGGCAAGGCCAGGGCGTCGAGATCGCCGGCCAGCAGGCGCGGCGCTTCCCGTTCCAGGTACGCGAACAGGTCGGCATCGGCGATGACGCCGTGCTTGACCACCTCGGCGAGGCCGGCGCGCAACTGCCGGGGGGGCAGCGAGCGCAGCAGTTCCATGTCGATGACCACGCCGGCGGGCTGGTGAAACGCGCCGATGGTGTTTTTGCCGAGGGGATGATTGACCCCCGTTTTGCCGCCGACGCTGGAGTCGACCTGGGCCACGATGGTGGTGGGCACCTGCAGGAAGGGAATGCCGCGCATGAACACGGCCGCGGCGAATCCGGCCACGTCGCCGACCACGCCGCCCCCAAGGGCGATGACCAGGCTGGCCCGGTCGAGCCCGCCCGCGAGGAACGCGCCACAAATGGCTTCGACCTGGTCCAGGCGCTTGTGCTCTTCCCCCGCGGGCAACTGGTAAGACACCACGTGACGTCCCGCCGCCCTGAACAGGTTCACCACGCGGTCCGCGTAGAGTGGTCCCACGATGGTATCCGTGACGAGGCCGATGACGCCGCGGGTCCGGGCGGCGAGGTTGAGCAGTTGATCGAGGTTGTTCCGGCCAATGTGGATCGTGTAGGAACGATCCCCAAGGCTGACGGGTACTTCCGTGGGAAGGCTGATCATGGGAGGGTCTCCAGGAAAAGGGGAACCGGCTGCCGGTCAGGCCATTTTTTCCAGGCACCGCGTGACCAGCGCGGCCAGTTTTGGCTCGGCGGCGTTGGCCGTCTCGATGATTTTCGCGATGTCGGCGGGCCGCAGGGCGTCGGGGAAACATTCGTCGGTGATTACCGAGAAGCCCAGCACGCGGAGGCCGGCGTGGACCGCCACGATGACCTCGGGCACCGTGGACATGCCCACGGCGTCGGCCCCAATCAAGCGCAGGAAGCGGTACTCGGCCCGGGTTTCCAGGCAGGGTCCCGTGAGGGCGACGTACACGCCCCGCCGCAGGGGGATGCCGAGTTCCAGCGCGGCCTGTTCGGCGAGGTCGACCAGGGCGTTGCTGTAGGGTTCGCACATGTCGGGGAAACGGGGGCCCAGGGTGTCGTCATTGGGTCCGATAAGGGGGTTGTCGCCCATCAGGTTGATATGATCGGTGATGACCATGAGGTCACCAGCCCGGAAATGGGGGTTCATGCCGCCCGCGGCGTTGGAGACGATGAGGGTGTGGGCGCCCAGGGCCCGGGCTACCCGCACGGGAAAGGTCACCTGCTGTAGGGTGTAGCCCTCGTAGCGGTGAAAACGCCCCGACAGGGCCACCACGGGGCGTCCCGCCAGCCTGCCGAGGATCAGTTCGCCGGCGTGCCCCTCGACGGTGGACCGCGGGAAGTGAGGCAGGTCGGCGTAGGAAATCCGGGTGTCCGCGTCGATCCGGTCGGCCAGGGTGCCCAGGCCGGTGCCCAGGATAATCGCGTATTCGGGAGAGGCCGCGCTCCGCGCCCGGATGGCGGACACGGCGGCGTCGATCTGGTCGCGGGATAGGATCATGGGGGTTTCCTTTCAGCGTTGGTCCGGTCGCGCCGGGGCTGGGACCTCATCGCGGGGAAGCGGGACGCTCCCGATCCGGCCACGGTCGACCCGGTCCGCGGACGCATTGTACAACGCGCCGGGCCGGAAGGGAAAGCAGGGTGCCGGCGGGATGGCCTGGACGCGTTTCAGGGAAAGGGGCTTTTTTTTCACGGGGATGATTTTCTTTTGTCCTTTCGACGAACGAAGTGAGGAGAAATCTTGTGAGGGGTATAGAGAGGGCTGAAGATTTCTCGCTTCGCTCGAAATGACACCAGGGTGAGGTGTAGGTGGGGAGAAAAGATTTCTCGCTTCGCTCGAAATGACAGGGGGCTGCTCGAAGACAGGGTGTAGGGGGTGTGACGGGTGGAGGGGATCAGCGGAGAAGAGATTTCTCGCTTCGCTCGAAATGACAATCATTGGGGAACAGGATAACGCTGGCTCGAGGGACCATAACCATTGCAAGAAAAAGCACGACGTTTCAATTGAGGGATCGCACCTAGGGTACCTGCAGGGCCTCTTGCAAAAAGATGTCGTGCTTTGCTTGTAACGTGCCGGCCATGAGCGCCGCCCGAAGGCGCCAACCAAGTACCGCCCAAGGGCTCATGAGCGTGTTCACGTGTTCCTTGAGGTTCCCCGTGTAATGCAGCACCACAGCACGACCCGACTTAACCTGGTCTCACATCGCCCGCGTTTCAGCGCGCGCCGCTTCGCTGCCGTTTTTCGAGCCAGTCAGCCAGGATGAGGGTGGACCATGCCAGGAACACGAACTGGGCGTAGATGATCAGGTTTTCCCACAGGGGAAAGCCGTAGATGGTGTGCAGGGACTCGGACCAGGAACTGCCGAAGGGCTGGCCCATCGCCGCGGCGCGGGCCTTCAGCACGGGGTACATCCGGGCCCAGGTGACCTGGAAGTGCACGCCCAGCACGAAAATGGTGAACCAGATGCCAAAGGGGACGAGCATCCGCCGGGGAAAGGGCGGTTGCAGGCGGTCGCCCTTCCACAGGTTGACAAGGATCACGCCGCCCATGGTCAGGATGGCGGCGAATCCGCCCAGGAATCCCGCGAGGGCGGCCTTTTCATGGATGTCCGTCCATTCCCATTGGCCGATCACGTTGCCTCGGGCGTCGGGGAAGCAGGCCACGCCCAGCATGCCCACGCAGGCGATCCACATGAACAGGGTGATGACCTTGCCGGTCCGGGGCGCGGTGAGGGCGTAGGTCCGGCCGAAAAAGAGCGCGTGGGGCACGGTGGTCAGGGCCCAGAACGACATGGCGATGGAAAAAATCCACCACCAGCGGGGATTGTGTTTCGGTTCGAAACTGCCCAGGAAACTGAAGGTGTGGGACATGATGGAGTAATGATGATCGGCGGGGAAACTCAGCCGGGCAAGGGCGATCAGGCCCCAGAATACGGTGGCGGTAAAGACGATGTAGGCCCGGGCCTCCGCAGGGGTCCAGTCGCCGGCAAGGATCCGGACCAGGCGGTCCATGGGATGTTCGGGACGGGACGCGGCGTGGTTCATGCGCAGTTCTCCCTCGTGGTCGCGTTCTGGATGGCTCGTGTCGTCGCGATCAGTAATCCGTTCGGGGCGACGCGGGGATTTCGGCCCGCAGGACGTCGCAGCGTTCTCGCCATTGACGCAGGATATCCCGAAAGGCGGGGTCTGCCGCAAGGTTCCGGGCCTGTTGGGGGTCCGCCTGCCGATCGTAGAGTTCTTCGACGGGTTCGCCGAAGTCGATCCATCGGATGTAGGTCCACCGGTCATCGGCCCGCGCGCCGACGCTGCGGGGGATGCGCGGGTGTCGGAACAGATGCTCGAAGTACCAGTCGCTCCGCCAGGATGCCGGGGACACGCCCCGCAGGAAGGGAACGAGGCTCCGTCCCTGGACCTGTTCGGGCACGGGCAGTCCCGCGCGATCGAGCAGGGTAGGGCTGATGTCGATGTTCAGTGCCGTGGCGTCCACGGGGAGGCCCCGGGCCGGGGTCGGGGTGGCGGGGTCGCGCCAGATCATCGGCACCCGTATGGAGGGCTCGTAGGCGTACCACTTGTCGGACAGGCCCCGTTCGCCATAGAACGCGCCGTTGTCGCTCATGAAGAGGATGACGGCGCGGTCGTCGCGACCCGTTTCGCGCAGGGCGTCCCGGATCGCGCCCACCGCGCGGTCGATACCCGCGATCATCCGGCAGACGTCCCGCATGTTTTCCACGTACTGTTCCCGGCAGGCGAACCGGGTGCCCCAGCGACGCCGTCCCTCGCTGTTCTTCAGGAAATCCGGCATCGTTTCGAAGAAGCCGCAGTCCGACAGGGGAGGATCGGGGAAATCGGCGTCGGCGTACAGGGATTCGAGATCGGGTTCCGGGGGATAGGGCCGAAGGGCATAGTCGTGGGCGTGGGGCGCGTCGAAGTGCACCATCAGGCAGCAGGGACGGTCCGCCGGGGCGTTCCGGAGAAAGTCGACGGCCTGCTCGGTGACGATCCGCGTGACGTGGGTGGGCTGGCCCCGCCATGACCTGAAATAGGGGTGATCGCCCGGGGGCAGGGGGGTAAAACCCATGGCTTCGGGCGGTGGGGCGCTCACGGCGACGCCGTATTTGCCAAAGGTGCCGACATGGTATCCCGCCTGTCGCAACTGGGCGGGGTAGGAGAGTCGGAACGTTTCGGGCGCGAAGTCCGTGTTGAAATCGTGGACGCCGTGGGTCCGGGCGTAGAGTCCGGTCAGGATGCTCGCGCGGCTGGCGCAGCAGATCGGCGTGGTCACGAAGGCGTTGGTGAACAGGACGCCTTCGTTCGCCAGCTGGTCAATGTTCGGCGTGCGCAGAACGGGATGCCCCATCCGGGACAGGAAGTCCCATCGCTGGTCGTCGGTGAGGAAGATTACGAAGTCCGGCGGGCGGGTGGCCGCCGGGGTCAGTTGTGCCGGTCGCGCCGGCATCGTCATGCCCGCCGCTACAGCCGACGCGGCCAGGAAATCGCGCCGGGAGACGCGTAGCGTTGCGCGCGGGGTAGTCATGGCCTCTCCTGTTCAAACACGGGACGCAGGGTTGCTTCGTGATCCCGAATCCACTGGACGATCTCTTCCACGATGGCCTCGGCAGTCACCCGGGGCTGCCATCCGCAGGCCGCGGTGATGGCGGCGTGGTCGCTCAGGTACAGGGGGATGTCCGCGGGTCGGGGTTCGGGGTCCGGCGTCACGGGGACCTGTCGGCCCGTGGCGGCGGCGCACAAGGCGGTCAGTTCGCGCAGGGACACGCTGATCCGGCGTCCGCCCCCGACGTTCCAGGGTCGTCCCGTGAACCGGTCCGGCTGGCGGACCTGTTCCAGCACCAGCCGCGCGAGATCCCGGGGATGCAGGATGTCCCGGGTCTGGCGGCCCGATCCCCCGAAACCGATGTAGCGCAGGGATCCCCCGTAGACGTGACGGGCCGCCCAGAACGCCACGATGCCCTGGTCCGCCCGGCCCATCTGCCATGGGCCCGCCAGCACGCCGCAGCGATTGATGATCACGGGGAACCCGTACATGGCCCCGTACTCGGCCGCCAGGAGTTCCGCGGAAAGCTTGGTGGCCCCGTACAGGGACCGGCAGCCCTCCAGGGGGAAGGATTCGGCAATGCCCGCGGGGGACGCGCCGGGATAGGGCTGCCCGGGCGCCAGTTCAAACCGGGTGTCGGTTTCAAGCATCCGGAGGCGGTTCAGGGGCTCGATCGGGTATACCCGGCTGGTGGAGAGAAACACGAATACCGCCTGGTGACGCTGGGCCAGTTCGAGGCAGTTCACCGCGCCGCCGAGGTTGGTGTCCACCACGTACCGGGACGCGCCATCGAATCCCGCGAGCACCGAGGGTTCCGCGCTGGCTTCCACCAGGCAGTCGATGGGACCACAGGCTGCGAGGTCATCCAGGTTCCGCACGTCGCCGTGCATGAATTGAACCCCTGCCGCCCGCAGCCGGGGGAGGTTCCATTCCCCGCCGCGTCGGCGCAGGTTGTCCAGGGCGATGACCCGGGCGTCCCCGAAGGCCCGCTTGAGTTCGATGGCCAGCCAGGATCCCACGAATCCCGCGCCACCCGTGACCAGTATCGCGCGCATGGCTGTGTTCCCGATCCGGCAGCATTGTGCAACAGGCCGAACCATTTCGCCAAACCCTGGCGAGGGCAATAACCTCCGTACGGATCGTGGGCGCCCCGCGTCGTTGCCGCCAAACCGCGGTTACGACACCGGTTGCGCCAGCGGATCCAATGCCGCTATACCAGTACTTTTAGATGGCGTCCAATCCTGTCGAAAGAGGGTAGGTAAGCTCAGTTAGTTCTTTCGACGAACGAAGTGAGGAGAAATCTTTCCCCTTCGTTCTACGCTCTCCAGGAAATTACTCCAGCGCGATGCGAAACGAGGTCACGCCATCGCTTCGTCTTGCGCCTGCCCGGGAAATACCCTATCCCCCGCGGCAGGCAACTTTACCTGGTCGTCCTAACCGAAAACGTGGTGTACCTGCCCGTCGCGTTCCGCGTCATTGCGTCCTGGGTGGCAGGGAGCACAGGTAGCGGTGAATGTGTTCAGCGGCGATCCGGCCCTGGCCCATGGCGCTGATCACCGTGGCCGCGCCCGACACGATATCCCCCCCCGCGTACACGCCCGGCACGGAGGTGGCCATCGTCTCCGGGTCCGTCTTGATCGTGCCGTGGGACGTGGTTTCCAGTTCGGGCATGGTCTGGGGAATCAACGGGTTAGGCTTGTTCCCGATGGCGATGATCACCGTGTCGGCGGGAATGACAAACTCCGAGCCCTTGACCGGCACCGGGCGGCGGCGGCCGGAAGCGTCCGGTTCCCCCAGTTCCATGCGAATACACTCGATGCCCGTGACCCGGTGATGCGCGTCGCCCAGGATCCGGGTGGGATTGGTGAGCAACTGGAACTTCACGCTTTCCTGCTCGGCGTGGTGGATTTCCTCGTTCCGGGCGGGCATCTCATCGTGGCTCCGGCGGTACACGATCGTCACGTCGCCGCCAAGGCGCAGCGCCGTGCGGGCCGCGTCCATCGCCACGTTGCCGCCGCCCACCACGATCACCTTGTGGCGTTGAATCGGCGGCGTGTCGAAATCCGGAAACAGGTACGCCTTCATCAGGTTGGACCGCGTCAGGTACTCGTTCGCGCTGTACACGCCCACCAGGTTTTCGCCCGGAATGCCCATGAAGGACGGCAGGCCGGCCCCGCTGCCGATGAACACCGCGTCATAGCCGTCCCGCTCCATCAGTTCCCGGATGGTGGCATTGCGACCCACCACGAAATCCATCACGAACCGCACGCCCAGTTTCTGCAGGAATGCCACCTCGGCGTTGACGATGGTTTTCGGCAGGCGGAATTCCGGAATCCCGTAGGTCAGCACGCCACCCGGCTCGTGAAGGGCTTCGAATACCGTCACGTCATGTCCCATCTTGATCAGGTCACCCGCCACGGTCAGGCCCGCGGGACCCGCGCCAATCACGGCCACCTTCCGCCCGGTCTTTGGCGGCAGTTCGGGCACCGGTATTTCCCCGTGTTCCCGTTCCCAGTCCGCCACGAAGCGTTCCAGCCGGCCTATCGCCACCGGCTCTCCCTTGACGGCCAGGATGCACACCTTCTCGCATTGCTCTTCCTGCGGGCATACCCGGCCACAGATCGCCGGGAGGGAATTGGTTTCCTTGATCTTCATGGCCGCCTCGCCGAACCGGCCTTCCCGCACCAGTTCAACGAACGCCGGGATATCGTTCCGGACGGGGCATCCCTCCACGCAGCGCGGTTTCTTGCATCGCAGGCACCGGCTCGCCTCGAGAATCGCCACCTCCGGTGAATAACCGTACGGCACTTCGTTGAAATTGTGAATCCGATCCTCCGGATCCTGTTCCGGCATCGGCTGCCTCGATATTTTCTCAGCCATGGTTCACATCCTTGCGCCGCGCCGCGCGCGGGTACCTCCCCGGTTCAGGCGTAACAGCCGCAGCCGCCGTGGCCATGATCGTGGGACGCGCCATCGTGGCGTCGTCCCGGGGAAGCCGTGCGGCCCACCGACATGATTTCGGCGGCGGCATACGCCGAACGCCGGTCCTTGACCTCGTCCCAGTCCACCAGGTGCGCGTCGAAGAACGGCCCATCCACGCACGCGAACCGCACCTTGTCGCCCACCGATATCCGGCACGCCCCGCACATGCCCGTGCCATCCACCATGATGGGGTTCAGCGCCGCCCACGTGGGGATGCCCTGTGACCGGGTGGCCTCCGCCGTCAGTTTCATCATGAACGGACACCCCACGCAGATAACCCGGTCAACCTTCTCCCCGGAGGCCAGCAGCCGTACCAGCGCGTCCACCGCGTGGCCCCGCTCACCCAGCGAACCATCGATCGTGGTCTGGATGAACGTGTCCGCGGCAGTCGCCAGCTGCTCCCGGTAATACGCCAGGTAATGGGAACGCGCCTCCACGATGGCCGTCACCCGGTTCCCCGCGTCCCGAAGGGCCCGGATCAGGGGCCGTACCGCGCCCACGCCGTAACAGCCCCCCGTCACCACCACGTGGCCGTACCGTGCCACCTCCAGGGGAATCCCCAGTGGACCCGTCACGTGGGCCACCCGTTCGCCCGGTTCCATCATTAGCAGTTTCCGGCTGGACTGCCCCTTTTCCAGCACCACCAGCGTGATGGTGCCCGCCTCCGCGTCCCAGTCACACAGCGTGTAGGGAACCCGCTCGGACCACGCGTCCGCCATCACGATGACGAACTGTCCCGCCCGGGCCACCTTGGCCACCTCGGGCGCGGACAGCACCACTTCGTACGTGTTCGGCACCAGTTCCCGGAGCGACACGATCTGAAACCGGCCATCGTCGGGGTTCGCGCCGGCCGCGGCCGCCCGGAAGGCCCCGGCGACCGCCCGCTTTTCCGACTCGGGCACCGGCAACGGGCAATCCTCCAGCGGGGGCAGTTCCAGCAGGCCGCTTACCTGTTCCTCGATCCGATGACCCCGGAACCACGCCACCCGCCTGGACAGGTCCAGGGCCGCCTCGGGCGCGCGATCCCGCTGGAGCCACAACGTCGCGGTTCCGCTGAGGGCATCCCGGGTCAGTTCCGTCACCGAATCCCAGTTCAGCCCCTCGGCCCCCAGCGCCCGGGACAGTTTCACCGCGATCTGCCAGTCCGGTAGCGCGTCACCCGGGGGCGTCGCGGCCGCGCGCAAGGGCCTCGCGCATCCCGCCCGGTCCACGATCGTGCCATCCACCTCGGCAAACAACGCCGCCGGAAACACGAAATCCGCCTTCTCCGACAGGGTGGAGGGGTACGCGTCCGACACGATCAGCATGTCCAGGCCGTCCACCCTGGCCGGGTCCACGAAAGGTCCCGTCGTCCACAGCGCCCGGACCGACTCCGGCAGGTCCACCGGCATGACGCCGCCCCGGGCGTCCCGCTTCAACTCGATATAGTAGGGCGATTCCATGATCACCCGGGTAAACCGCTCGAGGGCCAGCCGGTCCTCGAGGGTCAGGCTGTCGTCGCACACCAGGGCAAACGCGTCACCCGTGAAATGGGTCAACCGCGCGGCCGCCGCTTCCATCGCTGGTTTCCAGTCCGTGGGGCGTTGCGCGGCCTTGACCCGCGCCAGGGGACGGGTCAGCCGGTTCTTTCCGTTGTGGAATTCCGCCACCGCGAACCGTCCCACCACGCACAGCGGCTGGCCAGGTGCCAGCGCGCGGGTACTGATCACGCGCCCTTCCTGGACGGCAACGGTCATCGCGCAAGCCTCCGGACAGAAGGCGCAGGTCGTGGCCATCCGCTGGTCCGGCGCGCCCCACCATTTCGCGTACCGGTCCGCCAGCGTGCCCGTCGGGCAAACGTCCACGCACGACCCGCAGAACGTGCATCCCGCTTCCAGCAGGGACATGTCAAAGGCCTGGCCTATCCGCGCCTGGCTGCCCCGGCCGATGAAGTCGATCACCGCCTTGCCATGCTGTTCCCGGCACACCCGCACGCATCGCCCGCAGAGAATGCACAGGTTCAGGTCCCGGTCCAGGAACGGCTGCGACCGTTCCACCGGGCGATGGTGATACTCCGGCGCGATGGGCAGTTCCGTCAGTTCCAGGTCTTCCGCGAGGGTCCGCACGTGGCATTCCGGCTTGTTGTTGCAGGTGTGGCAACCGGTGGTGCTCCCCACCTTTTCGGGCGCGGGGCGAAACGCCTCGCACTCCTGCCGGTGCCCGCACAGCAGGCACGCGTTCGGATGCTCAAGCATCATCAGCGCCAGCACGTTCCGGCGCAACCGGCGCAACTGCGGCGTATTGGTCCGCACGTTCATGCCGGGGGTCACGGGCGTCGCGCAGGATGGCGGAAAGCCCCGCATCCCATCCACTTCCACCAGGCACATCCGGCACCCGCCGTGGGGCGTCAGCCCCGTCTCCGCGCACAGGTGGGGAATCTCGATCCCGTGCCGCGTCGCGCAGTCCAGGATCGTCTCGCCGGGCCGCGCTTCCACGGTCCGCCCGTCAATGTTCAGCGTGATGGTCGATGTGACAGCCGCGCTCATGACACATGCTCCATGACGACCGTCAGCCCGTGGTGGTGGCCAACTGCCGTCGCGCTTCAACGCGTTTCAGGTCCCCGCTTTCCCGGTATATGGCCGCGCTCGACGGCGGACACGCCGTCAGGCAGGAACCACAGTGTATGCATTTCTCGTCGATGATCCGGTGGGGTTCGCCCTTTTCGCCTTGTATGGCCTCGGCCGGGCACACCCGCAGGCATACCCCGCACCCCTTGCACCGATCCGGATCGATCCGATACCACACCAGTTTCCGGCAGGCAAACGCCGCGCACTGTCCCTTCACGATATGTTCTTCGTATTCGTGGCGGAAATACCGCAGCGTGGTCAGCACGGGATTCGGCGCCGTCTGTCCCAGCCCGCACAACGACCCGGACTTGACCGTTTCCGCGATTTCCTCGAGTTGCTCCAGGTCCTCGGGGCGTCCCAGGCCCTTCGATATGTTCTCCAGCAACTGCAGCATGGCCCGGGTACCGATCCGGCAGGGCACGCACTTCCCGCACGATTCCTGCTGCGTGAAGGTCAGGAAGTAGCGGGCGATATCCACCATGCACGAGTCCTCGTCGAGCACGATCATGCCGCCCGAACCCATGATGCTGCCCGCCGCGCCCAGGGACTCGTAGTCCACCGGCAGGTCGAACTTTTCCGCCGGGATACACCCGCCGGACGGTCCGCCCGTCTGCGCGGCCTTGGGCGCCTTGCCCGTTACCATGCCCCCCCCGATGTCCATCACGATCTGGCGAAGCGGCGTGCCAAGGGGTACCTCGATGAGCCCCGTCCGCGCCACTTTCCCCGCCAGGGCGAAGGTCTTGGTCCCCCGGCTCTGCGGCGTGCCCACCTCGGCAAACCATGCCGCGCCGTTCCGGAGTATCAGCGGCAGGTTCCCCAGCGTTTCCACGTTCTGGATGACCGTCGGCTTGCCCCACAAGCCCCGCTGCGCCGGAAAAGGCGGCTTGGGCCGGGGCATCCCCCGCGACCCCTCGATGGACGCGATCAGCGCGGTCTCCTCGCCGCACACGAAGGCCCCCGCGCCCTGCTTGATGTGCAGGTCGAACGAAAAGTCCGTGCCCAGGATGCGTTCCCCCAGCAACCCCATCTCCCGCATCTGCGCAATGGCCGTCTCCAGGCGCCGGATCGCCAGGGGATATTCCGCGCGACAGTAAATGTAGCCTTCGGTCGCGCCAATGGCGTACCCCGCGATCAGCATGCCCTCGAGCACCGCGTGCGGATCGCCTTCCAGCAGCGACCGGTTCATGAACGCGCCGGGATCTCCCTCGTCGGCGTTGCAGATGAGGTATTTCGGCGACCCCTCGGCCGCCCGGGCAAACTGCCATTTCTTCCCGGTCGGAAATCCCGCGCCACCCCGACCGCGCAACCCCGATGCCAGCACCTCTTCGATCACCGCCTCGGGCGTCATCCCCAGGGCGCGTTCCAGGCCCGCGTAGCCGCCCCGCGCGAGGTAGTGATCCGGGTCTTCGGGATCAATCATCCCGCAGTTGGCCAGCACCCGCCGCACCTGCCCCTTCATCATCGGGTGATCCCAGAAAGACGGAATATCCTGCCATGGCTCGGCCGTCAGCACCCCAAGAGCCCATTCCGGGCACAACTCCCCACCCATCACGTGCCGCTCCAGGATCTTTCCCGCCGCCTCGGCATCCACCGGGCCATAACAGCATTCGGGCAATCCCGGACGCCGTACGATTACGATCGGTTCAAAACAGCACGGCCCCAGGCACCCCGCCCGGATAACCCGCGCGTTCAGTCCATACCGCTCGATATCCCGACGCAACCGGTCGATGACCGCTTCGGCGCCCGCCGCGACCCCGCACGTGGCCGCCCCCACGAAAAACACCGACCCCGATTTCAGTTCCTGCCACCGCGCTTCCGCTTGACGCCGGCGTTCCCGCAATCGTTCCATGATCAAGCCTCCTGCCGCGCGGCGCGCCCGTCCTGCCCCGCGTATTCCCGCAACACCACCGGTACCTTCTTCGGCGTCATGCCCGCGTAGACCTTCCCATCCACCGCCACCACCGGCGAGAGCGCGCAGCACCCCAGGCACGCCACCCGTTCCAGGCTGAACGCGCCATCCGCCGTGGTTTCACCCACCGATATCCCCAGCCGGCGCTCCAATTCCTCGAGCACCTGCGCTCCGCCCCGGACATGACAGGCCGTGCCGTTGCATACCTGGATCCTGTGCCGCCCGGGACGGGTAAACCGGAACTGCGTGTAGAACGTGGCGACACCGTACGCCTCGGTGGCCGATATCCCCGTGAGCCGCTCCAGCGTCTTGAGCGATTCCGGCGAAATATATCCCAGTCTGCGCTGGATTTCCTGGAGAATCGGGATGAGACTGCCGCGTCCCGATGGAAACGCCGCAACGATGTCTTGAACCACCGCCGCGCTGTCAGCGGTACTGCTGTCCATACGACCTTATGCTCCCCGGCGGGATGACCGTTCCCCGCCCGTGCTTTTTCAGTGAAAAACGAAGGGTTGAATATAGCATAGCAAAGGCGATCGGATATAACAAATTTTACGATTCCAATCTCCCGGAACACAGTCTCCCGGACACCCGCTACGGCTGTGAATTCACGGCGCGGCCGGGCGCGCGAACGCGGACATGGTGAACGCCCCCTGCGGATATGGATTCACAAGCGGCCATGGCAACGTCAGCGGTACCGTACGGGACACCCACCGCGGATTCATGCCTGGATTTCCCTCTCCTGTCATTTCGAGCGAAGCGAGAAATCCGTTCCAGTTCCGATGATTGCCCCTCACTTTATTCGTGGAAAGGCCCGAACTCCGCTCCCCCGCGACCAGCGCGCCTTCACGTCACATTACGCCTCTTGCTGATCCGGTTGCTCGAACACACGCGAAATGGATACAATAAATTGAATTTATTGTTTAGCATGAAAAAAAAGATTTTATTCTTTAAAAAGGGACATCCATGTCTAATGAAAACCACGAGATCCACTTGACCTTCGACCGGCAGCCCTCCCTCTGGCCGGCTTATCTGCGCGCCCCGTTCACAAAAAATGCCCTCCGCGATCCCCAGGATCTCCCGCGCGTGACCGCGGTATGGCATAACGTCCGGTTCGATAAGGCCCACGTGGAACGCTACCGGGCCTGCTGCGGCCTGCCCGCCGACCCCGGCATTCCATGGACATTTCCCTACCTGCTCGTCGCGCGCCTGCAGTTGCGCCTGTTCACCCATCCCTGCTTCCCCCTCACGCCCATGGGCGCCCTCCATTGCCGCAACGTCATCCTCTGCCGTGGCCCCATCGACCCGGAAGCCACCTGGACCATCGAAACCGGCCTGCTGCCCGCCCGACAGGTCAAGCAGGGGCTGGAATTATCCCTGTATGGCCATCTTTCCCGGGAAGGGCGCGCGCTGTGGTCCTGCGAAAGTGCCTACCTGATCCGTTCCCGGCGGCTGGCCGGAACCGGCGAAACCCCTCCCGAGTTCCGTTTCGACCCCCTAGCCAGGGCGGATGGCGAGGCCTCCTGGACCGTACCCCCTGGAACCGGCCGGGCCTACGCCCGGGTCTCCGGGGACTGGAATCCCATTCACCTGGGCCGCTTCACCGCGAAATGCTTCGGTGGGTTCCCCTGCGGGGTAATCCATGGCATGTGGTCCCTCGCCCGGTGCGTGGCTTCCCTGCCCGCCGACGTCCTGGCGCCCCCTTTCCGCCTGGACGTCGCCTTCAAGGGACCGGTGTTCATGCCCGGTTCGTGTCAAATGCGCTACGCGACCGACACGGGAACCTGCCGGGCTGACGTATACTGTGACGACAATCCCAGGCCGGTGCTGCAGGTACGGGTTACGCCGCTGCGGGAAGAGAATAGCCTTGGCCCTCGATGACCTGAACTAACCGGCGCTCCGCGGTCAGGTCATGCTGGCGGTGGTCATTTTCCGACACTTTTTTTCCACCGGCGACGGGTTTTGTCAAAAATCTGTCGTAGTCCCAAGCCATTTTACCCCTTAAAACCCGATTTTAAAAGCGAATATATGGTTTTTATGGAAATATGCTGTCTGGAATCGCCCCCAAAATGCTGGCATGCCGCTTGCCTTGTGATCCATTGTGTGGTAAAGTGAAAAGGCCGAGGGACCTGAGGTCCCCGGTAAACCCAAAGTCAACCCCAAACAACGGAGGAACGAACGATGCGGAAGAACAAAGGCTTTACCCTGATCGAACTGATGATCGTGGTCGCCATTATCGCGATCATCGCGGCGATCGCCATCCCCAACTTGCTGCGGTCCCGGCTGCAATCCAATGAGTCGTCGGCCATCAGCAACCTGAAGACCGTCGTCGGCGCCGAAACGGCTTACCATGCCGCGAACGCGCAATACGCCCATGACTGGGCTGACCTGACGGGTGCCACCCCCCGCTTCCTGGATGGTGAGTGGGACGGCGTAACGAAGAACGGGTACATCTTCGTGCTTGGCGCGGCGGCCACTGGCGCGGAACAGAACTTCCAGTGCACCGCTGAACCGGCCACCTACCAGACCACCGGTAACCGCTCCTTCTACGTCGACGCCAGCGGCGTGGTCCGCGGTGAAGACTGCGGCGGCGGTGCCTGCGCGGATGAAGGCTCGCCCGTGGTCGGCGACTGATCCGTCAGCCTGACGTCCCCCGCGGACGGCGGATATCCTCCGCCGTCCGCGTTTTTTTTGCTGCTGTTGACGGCCGGTTTCCTGAACCCGTCCGGCCTACGCCCCTTCCTCAACAGGCCACCGTTCTGTCAGCCCGCTCCCCGCCCTAGTTTACCCCCGCCCTAGTTTACCCCCGCCCTAGTTCACCCCTGCCCTAGTTCACCCCTGCCCTAGTTCACCCCTGCCCTAGTTCACCCCCGCCCTGGTTCATGGTTCTCACCGCCATGGCTCACCTCCATCACTGTCATGCCATCCCCCCCTTGCCATTTCCCCCCGATTGTCATTTCGAGCGCAGCGAGAAATCTTACCCATATCAAAATCCCCCCCATAAGATTTCTCCTCACTACGTTCGTCGAAATGACAAGTCATTGTGCACCTTCACTGCGTTCGTCGAAATGACAGGGTAACGTGTCGTGATTGCTTTTGCGGCGTCAGTCCTGACGCAGTTTTATCCTGTACCCTA
>ENA-UOYA01000692-UOYA01000692.1-activated-sludge-metagenome-genome-assembly--contig:-NODE-692-length-40396-cov-7.425051_pt1 | contig 40396 bp, 33 predicted proteins | sample MGYA00238163_ERZ764804 | MGnify/ENA primary metagenome ERZ764804 (study PRJEB28919, sample SAMN05720223) | activated sludge metagenome | isolation source: Anaerobic digester | place: Hong Kong...
AGCCGCAGGTATTTATTATGGCAATATCAGCAAGCGCAGCATCGCTGACAAGCTGATAGCCTGCCTCCTGAATTTTATACAGCATTCTTTCGGCGTCAACCTGATTTTTTGAACAGCCAAGCGACACCATTCCAACACGAACCGGCATTTATATCTTCCTTCATATTTTTTATTAATTATATTATTATAGCATTTTCATACTCTTTTGTAAATAGGCAGAAGTTTGTACATAAAATTAACAAACTACACTGGTTTTACATAAATTTATTTATTTGTTAATTATTTTATAAATTATCATTAATAGGCAAAAAATTAATTTATTTTTACAAATTTATAAAAAGTATTTTGAATAAAAAGCACAAAAATTTTGTTTTATTAGTATATATTGCAAAAATATATTGACTTATTACATTTACTTTTATACAATACTACTAATACACAATATCATTTACATTTTAACAGATTGATTTCGAGTGTAACAGATATTGAAAAAAGGGGGAAGTATATATGAAAAGCTTAAAGCAAAAAATTCTTGTCAGGTCAATAACATTAATAGCAGTCATCCTCTTGGTAATAACAACAATGCTTATCATTCTTAGCTACAACAATACGCTTACCACGCTTGATAAAACTATGACAGAAACGGCTAAAATTACTGCCCTTCAGATTGAAACGCGTCTGGGAATGTCAAAGGCAATAATGTCCGAAGTCGGTACAATTGCAAGACTTTCAAGCAGCAGCACCTCAACGGCGGAAAAGCAAAAAATTCTTGACTCAAAGCGTGATACATACAAGCTGAAATCAGTTTCAATGGCTTTGTCAGACGGTACAACTCTCGATGGTAATAATATTAAGGATACAGATTATTTTGCCGCTTCAATGGGCGGAAAAACTTATGTTACCGATCCGGTTGTCTGTGCCGACGGAAAGTCCGCTGAGTTTATTGTATCAGCTCCGCTGTGGGATCAGGGCTACAATAACACAACAGTTGTCGGGGTTGTATATGCTGTTGTTGATGATGAATTCCTCTGTACAATTGTAGATGGTATAAAAATAGGTGAAACCGGTGCGGCTTATATAACAAAAGGGGATGGAACAATTATTGCTCATAAAAATAGATCCTTAATATATCAAAAATACAATCCAATTGAAGAATCAAAAAAAGATTCATCATTGATACCTTTGGCTGAAATTGAAAAGAAAGCACATAACGGTGAAACGAGTTTCGGACAATATACTTTTGAGGGGGTCAAAAAATTTGCTACTGTAACTCCAATAAAAGGTATTAATGGCTGGACTGTAAGCGTTAATGTCCAATACAATGAATATATGATACAGACCTTAAATGTTATTATAATTGCAGTTATAGTTACTGTTGTTGCACTTATTGCATCAATACTGCTGAATATTGGCCTTGCAAAATCAATTGCAAAACCTGTAAATGAAATAAGTGAAGCTTCCGAACGTCTTGCAAGCGGTGAACTTGACATCACAATATCGCACAGAGGCAATGATGAGCTTGGCAGGCTTGCCGAGTCGTTTAATTCAACTGTTATCAGCTTAAACAGCTATATAAAGGAAATTGCACGAGCGTGCAGAGAAATATCAAACGGCAATTTCGATATAAAACCAGAGATTGAATTTAAAGGTGAATTTTTAGAAATTGTAAGATCTATAGATGGTATAATACATAATTTAAGCCGTACAATGAAGCAGATAGGCAATGCCTCCGAACAGGTCAATGCAGGTTCAAATCAGGTTGCTGCAGGTGCACAGTCGCTTGCACAGGGTGCAACTGAACAGGCAAGCTCGGTTCAGGAGCTATCCGCCGCAGTTGAGGAAATATCTAATAATATTAAAAAGAATGCAGACAATTCCGGTATGGCAAGCGGAAAAGCCAACCGCGCAGGTGAGCAGATTCAGAACAGCAACATTCATATGAACGAGCTTAAAACTGCTATGGACGAAATCAGCAGCAAATCTGGAGAGGTAGGCAAGATTATCAAGGCTATTGATGATATTGCGTTCCAGACAAATATTCTTGCTTTGAATGCGGCGGTTGAGGCTGCCCGTGCAGGTGCGGCAGGAAAAGGCTTTGCGGTAGTTGCTGATGAGGTAAGAAACCTTGCAAGCAAGAGTGCGGAGGCTGCAAAGAATACGACTGTTCTTATTGAGGAAACCTTATCAGCAATTGAAAGAGGAACAAGCATTGCGGATAAGACAGCTGTTGCTCTTTCAGAATCAGTTACTGCCACAAATGACGCAATAAGCTTGATAAACGACATAGCCGCAGCAACAAAGGTACAGGCTGACTCAGTTTCACAGATTTCACTGGGACTTTCACAGATTTCAAATGTAACTCAAACAAACTCTGCTACAGCTGAAGAAAGTGCAGCAGCAAGCGAAGAGCTTACCGGTCAGGCAAGAGAGCTTAACTCACTTGTTTCTCAATTCAAGCTGCTTAAAAATATCTAATGATACTATTCTTTAATAAAAGGGTAGTACAACGTAAAAAGTGCCTCAGTTCTTTAAAGGACTGAGGCACTTTTGCAGTTAGCATTATGAAATTTTGTTCAACTCATCAAGCAGCTTTTTCTTTGTATCAAGGCTCTTCATTCCAATATTGAACAGTCTGTCCATACGGAATCTTATGTATTCCTCATAAAGACTAGAGTTAAAAACATTTTCGGTAAGCAAATCCTTATATGATTCACTGTCAAGGTTTGATGAAACGACAACAAGAATTCTTTCAAGTTTTGCCATTTTCTTATCGGTTTCTGCAAGCTTTCTGGTGCTGTCAATCTTGCAGATTTCATCATAAATAACCTTTTTGTCTGCTCTTATCGTATATGATGAGGACGGTATTCCGGCAATGTCACGGATAATGTTTGACCTTAGGGCATCAACTGCAAACGGAAATTCCTTCAGCGGAATATCTGAAGAATCAATTTCCACATAAATCTCACTGTCAAGAACAGGATAAATAAATTGCACATACATATCGGCACACATGAACTTGTTTCCTCTCTTGAATACAAGAGGATATTTATAGCCCTTGTTTCCGGCACCAAGTCCAAAGTTTATTATAGGCTCTCTGCTCGAGGTGTAGTACTCGTCGTAATCAGAGCTGCATTTTGAGTTGATAATACTAGTGAGCCTGTTCAGCGTATAATCGCCTATATCGTCCTTGTCCGTATCTAGGAAGGTTCTTACTCCGTCGTAGGTCTTTCCAAACAGGTCTGCAGCAAATTTTTCAATATCGGTATATTCAGCGTTTATTGCAGACATTATGCTGGAAGTTACATCAACAGAAATAAATTGCTCTTCGGCATCATTGTAATCATAATGTTCAATTATGTATTTTTTAAGGGTAGCTTTAAGCTGTGTTTTTTCATTTTCGTTAAGGCAGTCCGTGTCATATCTGTCAAAAACTATATCTAGCATAACATTCAGCGGAACGTATCCGCCGATATATTTGAAACGGTCATTATTAAGCAGCTTTGCCATTTTAGGGAGTATCTTCTGCTTTTCGGCTTCAGTAGCAGTAATTTTCCCTGACATTATAGCAAGGCACACAATGAATTCGGCGTACTGTTTCATGATTTTCTGCTCGCTGAGGTAGTTGAAAAAATAACCGTAAACATATCCGCTGAAAAACTCTTTTATACTGTTGAATAAATCGGGGGTAGTGTTTATTGCCCTAAGAAATTTAGCTTTAATCCCTGCAACATCCTTTGCGGCAACAGATTTTTTACCCTCATTGAGAAAAATAAGCTGGCTTTCCTGTCCCTTCATGAAAAGCTTCATAAAGGTTTCATAGTTGAATTCACTGCCGGCAGATTCAGCGTCCTCTTTTATAGTCCACAGCAAAAACGCCTTCTGCATATTTCTTATTGCATCGGAGGAATTTTCAACAAGGGTCTTGACATCAACAGTAGACGGCTCCCAGTATTTGCCCGATTTATTGAAATCGGCGAGAATTTTTTCAATCTCCTCCTTAAAAGCAGCATAGGCAGGGGATTTTTCCATATTGACAACCGCATCAAAAAGCTCAGGACCAATAACAGTTAAATCAAACACTACGCTCATTTTATGCTCCGTTTCTCAGCAGCGGGAAATTTTAGTAATCAAAGAGCCTTATTGCTGCTGAAATAAAGCCCTGTTAAATTATTTATTCAACACCGTACATACTGCGGTATTCTATCATTTTTTCGAGGTACTCACTGCCGCTGACAGTACCGTCCTTAATAGCTTGAATTATATCATTTACGGTTACGATAGGGTAAACCTTTATTCCGAATTCCTCATAGACCTCCTGAACAGCAGATTTTTCCCCCTGTCCCTTTTCCATGCGGTCAACAGAAATAATCATTCCGGTAATATCGACCTTCGCTGCAGTCTTCAGAACCGGAAGAACTTGTCTTACCGCAGTGCCGGCAGTAATTACGTCCTCGATAATAACCACCTTTTCGCCGTCAGTAAGTTTTTTGCCGACAATAACTCCGCCCTCTCCATGGTCCTTTGCTTCTTTGCGGTCAAAGCAGTAATTTACTTCCGTACCGTATTTATTATAAAGTGCCACTGCACAGCTTACCGCAAGAGGAATTCCCTTATACGCAGGCCCAAATAAGGTTTCAGCCTCAATATTGTTTTCCTTTATGCACTGTGCATAAAATTCACCGAGTCTTGCCGCCTGTGCACCTGTTTTATAGTTGCCTGTATTGATAAAATATGGTGCCTTGCGTCCGCTTTTAAGGGTAAAATCTCCAAACGAAAGAACTCCGCACTCCATCATGAATTTAATAAAATCAGCTTTGTAACTCATCAATATACTCCTTAATACAATTTTCATAGATAATATTTAAATAATAACATAATTTAAACAAAAAATCAACACAAGATTTGCATTCGGACGTAAAAAAATTTGCAAAAAAATTGACACTATGCTACAATAATAAAGCTTTAAGCTATAATTTTTAAGGAGCCGATATAAAATGAGAATGAGAAGAAAACCATGGGCACGTCCCGAGCTTGCGGTGTGTCCGTATTACATACAAAATCCGTCGGAGTACAGGGGAAAATGGAACGAGATTTTTGGCAATGGTAAGCCGCTTTATATGGAGCTTGGCTGCGGCAAGGGCGGATTTGTTGCACAGGCGGCGCTGAAATATCCCGATATAAACTTTATTGCCGCTGACATAAAGAGTGAAATGCTTGCCTTTGCTCGGCGGACAATTGAGCAGTTTTTTTCCGTTGCAGGCAGAGAGGTTAAAAATATACGGTTGGTTTCACTGAACATAGAACAGATATCTGCTTCTTTTAGTGAAGATGACAGAATTGATAGAATATATATAAATTTCTGTAATCCATGGCCTCGTGCAAAGCATAAAAAGCGCCGTCTTACCCATGTAAGACAGCTTGAGCAGTATAAAGCTTTTCTGAAGTACGGCGGTGAAATTCACTTTAAAACAGATGATGACGAACTTTTTGAAGAGTCGGTGCAGTATTTTTACGACACAGGCTTTAAAATAATCTATATAACAAGAGATTTACATTCAAGCGATTACAAATTCAATATTATAACCGAGCATGAAAAGGTGTTTTCGGCTGAAGGGAAAAAAATCAAGTTTCTTATTGCACAAAAAGTATAAATCATTAAATGGCTGCTAATACCATTGACAAATCAGTAAAACAAGTGTATAATTATAAGGCAGTTGTGAATTGCTAGTAATTATTTGCAGTGAATTGCTTACAATTATATGCTTGCTTAACATGCTGTCTTAGCTCAGCAGGCAGAGCACTTCCTTGGTAAGGAAGAGGTCGTCAGTTCGAATCTGATAGACAGCTCCATAATAAAATAACGTAAATAAGCCGTTTGATCAAGTTCAAGCGGCTTATTTTTACTTTAGAATAGACTTTATGGTACGTTTATACTAATCCCAAATTAAGAGTATCACGCTTTGGAATGTATTTAAAATAGCTTTAATCTGATGTATAGCCAGCATAAAAGCTGTGGATTTTTACAGCTTTTCAGCAGTTTCCAGAATAAATTTTTTAAGGCCATCAGCGATTTCCGGGTGAGAAAGGCCTACCGTAATAGAAGCTTTTAATATTCCAAGCTTGTTGCCCATATCAAAACGTTCTCCAGTAAAATCAACACCAATCATGCCGACGTTGTTTGAAAGCTTTTTCATTGCGTCAGTAAGCTGAAGCTCGTTGTTTCTTCCCGGAGGAGTATTTTCAATAATTTCAAAAATTTCAGGCGGAAGAATACACCTTCCCAAAATTGAATACAACGAAAAAACCTGTTCTGGAAGAGGTTTTTCAATCATATCGCTTATTTCAAACAGGCTGTCATGAAGATGCTTTACTTTCATTGATGAATATTTCTGAATATCTTCATGCGATACTTCGTTTATTCCGACAACTCCTTTGCCGAATTCGTCATATGCTCTGCAAAGCTGTGCAATTGCAGGGTCCTCTCCTATAATAACATCATCACCGTAAAGCACCGCAAAAGGTTCGTTTCCGACAAAACTTTTTGCACACAGAACCGCATGGCCAAGACCAAGCTGTTCCTGCTGTCTGACATAGGTTATATCCGCCATATCAGCAATTGAAATCATATCGTTAAGCAGTTCTGTTTTTCCGTTTTGCATAAGATTTCTTTCAAGGTCCGGAGATCTGTCAAAGTGGTCTTCAACAACGTGTTTCCCTCTTGAAAGAATGATAAGAATTTGAGTAATTCCTGCCCGGACGCATTCCTCAACGATGTATTGTATAGCAGGCTTATCAACGATAGGGAGCATTTCTTTTGGCATTGATTTTGTTGCGGGAAGAACTCTTGTACCAAGCCCTGCCGCTGTTATTACGGCTTTTTTTATAGTCATAGTGCTTACTTTCCTTTACTTTATAAAATAAATTGCATAAATATAAAAAGCTGATATTGGAAGCGCATAAAGGCAAATAAATAATGTAAGCAGCAAGCCTGATGTTCCGCCTTTTTTTCGCAATACAGACGTAAGATTAGCGGTGTTATGCTTTGACTTAAGTTTTGCTACTTTTTTGAGTGTATGTCTGTAATATATCCAGTTAGCAAAGCCGCCGCAAAAAAACATGATGACATACCCGAGAATAGCTGCAAGTACCTTTAATATCTGAAATGACGGAGAATTTATGTCAAATATTTTTGCAAGTGTTGTCAGATAGCCATAGTCATATTCGTTCATCAAAACTATATAATTAGGCAGCGACAGTATAAATTTTACAACAAAAGCAGCTAAAGCCAATAAAGGCATTTTTCGGTTTGAAAAATAAAGCTCAGGAAAAAGCATAGCGGTAAAGTTCCATGTCAAAGCTTTTCCCGTTTCCTTAATCCTTTTAAAAATAGGGAGGTAGTAATGAGTGTTGTTTTCGACATAGTCGCCGATTTCAGACAGCTTTACGCCCTCAAAATCTTCGTTAGGATTATAGCCGCATAATGGATCAGAAAAATTTATAAGATACGGATTGAAGTTAAATTTGCTGTATTCATTGCGATTAAAAAAATTAGGGTCATACTTAGTATAGCCTTGAGAAGCATTCCCGTCAGGGGCAGCATTGTCCTGAGTATAATAAACTTCAAACGGTTTGCTGCTGGCAAGTGGCATACCGCATTTTTCACAGTAAAAATTAAAAGGACTATTTTTTGAACCACATCTTGGACAAACAGATTCGGTAATAAAAATTATATTCTCTTTGGCATCAGGTTTCCATGATTCACCGTTTTTATGAAGCTCGGTATTAATGCATTTTCCGGTTTGTTTATAACATTCTCTGTGATAGGGAGTACCGCATTCAGGGCATACTACAATATCATCGTCTTCCTTGAAAGCCTTTTTACAAACCGGGCAATGTGAACCAATATAATCAGTCATTTAAGCCTCCGTTTCCGCAATAAGTCAACCGGCAATTCAAATGCGGATATCGGTATAGATTTTATTGCCGCAAAAAAATTATATAATAAGTTATTATAACACATAATATCTGTAATAACAAGATTTGTTTTTTTATTTTTATTGCAATAATTATTAAAAATGCTATAATATATAATAATTATTATATTGATTTATCAATGAAAGGCGTATATGAATGAATATCAGAAAAGACAGGCTCACATCGGTAATAAAAATAATTATACAGGCAGCTCCGATAGCAATGATTGCAGTAATGGGTGTGATATATTTTACCTGCTTCAGGGGGGTAACAGTACAGGATATTTTAGATTTTACCCCTGATAATACATTTATTGCAATTTTTATAATAATCGGATTATTTGCTTTAAAATCACTGTCATTTTTCTTTCCTATGCTGATTATTATAATTGCGTCAGGCAGCATATTCCCATTGTGGCTTGCAATCATTGTGAATACAATAGGCGTTGCGGTACAGGTTACAATTCCCTATTTAATAGGACGTTTTGCTGAAAGAGAATTTGTAATGAGGCTTGTAAGCAAAAATAAAAAATCGCAAAAGCTTAAAGAGTTCAAATCCAGCAATGAGTTTTTTCTTGCATTTATTCTTCGTGTAATAAATATTACTCCGTGCGATCTTGTCAGTATGATTCTCGGCTCTATGGATTTTTCTTATAAAAAGTATATTCTAGGCTCGTTATGCGGAATTATTCCGGGTATGATTGCAACAACAATAGTAGGCTCTGCAGTGTCTGATCCGGCCTCTCCTAAATTTATAATTTCTCTTGGAGGCGATGTGTTTATATCAGCTGTTTCTGTTTTAATTTATACGCTTATACGAAAAAGAAAGAAAACAAAACCATAATCATAATTATATATAAAAACCCCGATACTGTTTAAACGCTGGTATCGGGGCTTTTTTATATATTTATTTAAATTATCATCTGCTGTTAAAGAGATCAAAAAGATCACCATAATCGTCGTTAAAGCTTTTTGATGAACCAATGCTGTCAGCCTTCTTTAAACCGTCAGCCTTTACAATATCCATATTTTTAAAGCCTGCCGCAATAACAGTAATATTAAGCTCATCCTGCATTGTTTCATCAAATGATGTACCGAATATCATATCAACATTAGGATCAGCAGCCTCGGAAATAAGCTTTGTAGCCATATCAACGTCACTTGCAAGAACATCTTCAGACATAACAATATTAATGAGAAGTCTTGTAGCTCCGCTGATAGAGGTTTCAAGCAGCGGACTGGAAATAACAGCCTTTGCAGCTTCGGTAGCCTTGTCCTTTCCCGAGCCATGTCCAATAGCCATATGAGCATAGCCTGCATTTTTCATCGTTGTTTCAACATCGGCAAAATCAAGGTTAATCATACCCTCAACGGTAATAAGCTCGGCAATAGACTTAACACCTGTTTTGAGAATGTCATCGGCAAGTGCAAAGGATTCTTTCATTGTAAGAGGCTTGTCCGAGCCTACAAGAAGCCGTTCGTTAGGAATAACTATGAGGGAGTCAACATGCTTTTTAAGTTCTTCAATACCCTTTTCAGCCTGTATCATTTTAGCCTTTTGTTCAAAGTTGAAAGGCTTGGTAACAACTGCAACAGTAAGAATGTCAAGCTCCTGTGCAACCTCAGCAACAACCGGAGCAGCACCCGTTCCGGTACCTCCGCCCATACCTGCGGCAATAAACACCATCTGCGCCCCTTTGAGAGCAGCAGCAATTTCGTCCTTGTTTTCCTGAGCGGAGCGCTGACCTACTTCAGGCTTGTTACCCGCACCTCTTCCGCGGGTGAGCTTTGCACCTATCTGAACCTTTTGAGAAGCCTTTGAAGATTTAAGTGCGGCAGCGTCGGTATTTACGGCGATGTACTCCACGTCCTTTATACCTGCGGTCACCATGCAGTTAAGAGCGTTTCCGCCTCCACCGCCGACACCTACAACTTTTATATTTACTTCAGGTATAAAATCCTCGTTATCGAGAACAAATCCGCCCATGTTAACTTCCTCCTATATATAATAATCAACAATCTATCAAACATATACAACATTTATTTTATCATACTCAAGGATACATTTCAATAGCTTTAACAAAAAAACCAAAAGAATTAATTTGCATAATTGTAGTAAAATTAGCAAATTTGCACAACATCCTACTCAAAAACATCCGTACTGTTATCTTCTGCACTGCTTTCACTTGATTCGGTATCAGCAGATAAATTTGAATTTTCACTGCTTTGAGAATCACTTACCGTCGTTTCAGCAAAATCTGAGGTCTGCACATTTTGATTAAATACCTGCTTGTTTTTTTCAAGGCTCTCCTTATCCAAAAATGATGCACCATCCGACAGAATGGTAAGCGTACCTTCTGTTTTGCTTCCTATTTTCTGTGTAATAATTTCGTTTGCAAATTTAAGTTTATAGTCAATTTCAGTAATAATTCCAAGCTCTACTGTAATACGATTATCGTAAAGGCAGCTTATATTAAGACGGTCTGTAATGTCATATTCCGAAATGCTGGAAGCATATTCAGCACTTCCTGCGTCAATAAGCTTATACAATATCTCGGTTTTATCCTCATTGGAGGAAATAAATTTATCTCCCACAGAAAGATTTTCTGCCGGTTCCGTTCCTTTAAACAATATAAGATCTGACCTTGGATTATCTGTAATATTAAGAATTTTTCCGCCTTTGCTTATAAGGTAAAATCCATTTTCTGATTCTATAACAGCTGTTTCCTCGCATGGAGCAACTTCTATTCTTACCGAATTAGGGAAAACCCGCTTGATTTTAGCCTCTTCTATGTAAACCAGCTTTGATTTAATCATATCAGCAGATTTCACAAGATTTTTTCTTATCATATTGTCGCCTGCCGACAAGCCGCTTGCCTTGATAATTTCTTCGGCAGTATAGCAGGAAGAGCCTGCAACATCTATTTCCTCAATATTAAAAAACACTGTTACTGAAAGTATTGCAAAGGCGGAAAAAGCTATTATAAAAATCACCATAAAATACAGTGACATATTCCGTTTATATTTACGCTTACTATTTTGTGAATTGCTGCGCTTTACAACATCCTGCATTATGCTGATCCTTTCTTTCAAATTCTTGCAATATCTGCGCCAAGTGACGATAAAACTTCTTCAATGCTTTCATAGCCTCGGTCAATGTAATGAATGCTTGATATTTCTGTGGTTCCCTCTGCAGAAAGAGCGGCAGTGACAAGCCCTGCACCTCCTCTTAAATCAGAGGCTTCAACCTTTGCTCCGTAAAGTATCGGAACACCCTCAACAACAGCAACCTTGCCCTCAACCTTTATATCTGCGCCCATTCGCTGCAATGCTCCGACGTGCTTATATCTGTTTTCAAAAATATTTTCAACAAATATTGTTGTACCCTTTGCCTTGCACAGCACAGCCATTATAATAGCCTGAATATCAGTCGGAAATCCGGGATAAACCATAGTTCTTATTGTATCAACAGCTTTAAGAGAGCTTTTTCCGCTTATATAGATATTTGTTCCGTAGCAGTTAACGTAGCATCCCATCTGCTCCAATACAGGAATAATGGAATCAAGCTCCCAAGGGTGGCAGTCTTTAAGCAGACACTCTCCGCCCGATGCCGCCGCACACGCAAGATAAGTAGCACCGGCGATTCTGTCCGGCATAATTCTGTACTCACAGCCGTGGAGCCTTTGAACTCCGGTAATGGTAATGCTGCCCTCACCCTCGCCGTATATTTTTGCTCCGCAGGATTTGAGAAATCTCGCAAGATCAACAATTTCGGGCTCTCGTGCAGCATTTTTGATAACCGTTCTTCCTTCGGCAAGAACAGCTGCAAGCATAATGTTTTCCGTAGCTCCGACAGATGGGAATGACAAAACTATTTTTGCACCTGTAAGCTGTTTTTCAACTCTGCAGTCAAGCTGACCGTGTTCCTCATGAATAGATACTCCCATTTTCCGAAGTGCAGAAACGTGCATATCAATAGGACGGGGACCTATGTCACAGCCGCCTGGAAATGTCATTCTGCATTTGCCTGTTCGCCCAACAACAGGCCCCATAAATATAATAGATGAGCGCATTTCTCTCATGAGCTCATCAGGTATTTCATTGCTGTCAAGTCCGGAAGATTTTACTGTTATAGTATTGCCATCCATTAATGCTTTGCATCCCAGATGATTTAGTATCCTCATTGCCGCATATGTATCCGAAAGCTTCGGACAGTTGGTCAGTACAACATCATCCTCACAAAGCACCGCTGCCGCAAGAATAGGCAGTATAGCATTTTTGGCTCCCTGCAGAACAACCTCTCCGCTTAGTTTTTTCCCTCCGGTTATAATAAGCTTCTGCATACCCTGCAGCTCCTTTACCGCATTTTTTATCATAGTATGCGGCAAAGAAATATTGGTGAATATCAGTAATGAGCTATTTTATTAGGCCTTCAATAACGGAATAAATTCTGTCAGGAGTGTCCTTGACAAACATTGAGCCTGCCTTGCAGGCAATTGAATCAAGCTTTGCTCTGTTGTTAAAAAGCTCTTCAACCCTGCTTATCAGAAGCTCGCTTGTCAGGTCCTTTTGTTCAATAACAATAGCGGCACCTGCCTTGCCAAGTACCATTGCATTATGATATTGATGGTTTCCGGCAACAATAGGTGAGGGGACAAGTATTGACGCACGTCCGAGAGCCTCAAGCTCCGAAATTGCGCTTGCTCCTGCACGGCAGATAATAAGGTCAGCGGCAGCAGTACAGGTATCCATATTATGTATATATTCCTTGACGATAAGGCGGGGATTATTTTTGAAGTCAACGTCTTTTTCAGCAAGGTCTTTTTCAAAGGTATCCTTACCCATGCCTCCATAGCTGTGGATATGATTAATGTTAAGCCCTTTTTGGGTATGCCATGCAATAAGGTCGGCAACAGTTTCGTTTATACGTCCAGCGCCAAGACTTCCGCCCCACGACAGTATGCACATATTGTTGTCAAAGCCAAGCTCTTTTTTTGCGTCCGCTTTGTTTTTTGACATAAAGCCCTGTCTTACAGGCAATCCGGTGACAGTATACGTTATGCCTTTTGGAAGATATTCGGTTGCTTCCTCGACAGTCAGCATAACATGGTCAACGCGTTTTGACAGCAGCTTTGTGGTGATTCCGGGAAAGGCATTTTGCTCATGAATAGCAGTAGGAATACCCATTCTTGCTGCTTGCATAACAATAGGACCGCTGACATAGCCGCCTGTACCTATAACAATATCAGGCTTAAATTCACTGATAATTTGTCTTGCACGGTGGCCTGCTGTGGCAAGATAAGCCGCAGCCTTAGCATTTCTTGCAATATTTTTAAGAGTAAGCTTTCTTTGAAATCCGCTTACCTTTATGGGTGCAAAGTTGTAGCCTGCTTTTGGAACAAGCTTAGACTCCATACCGTTAGGTGTTCCTGCATAAAGAAATTCTGCATCGGACCTGTGCTGTTTTATAATTGAAGCAATAGCAAGTGCAGGATTGATATGTCCTGCTGTTCCTCCGCCTGCAAGTAATACTCTCAGCAAAGCTTATTCCTCCTAAGTTTCTATCATAGACTGCCTTGATATGTTTAAAATAATTCCCATCTGCACAAGCTGCATGACGAGAGCAGTTCCCCCGTAGCTGAAAAACGGAAGAGAAACTCCCGTATTAGGGATAGTGTTTGTAACAACGGCAATGTTAAGAAGAGCCTGCAGACCTATCTGTACCGTAAGTCCTGCAGCAAGCATCATTCCGAATTTGTCAGGTGCTTTTGTAGCAATAAAAAAGCCTCTGAAAATGAAAAGCAGAAACAATATAATTACAAGCAAAGCTCCTACAAAGCCAAGCTCTTCACAGACAACAGCAAATACAAAGTCGTTTTTTGATTCGGGAAGATACAAAAATTTTTGACGTGAATTTCCAAGACCAAGCCCGAAAAGCCCTCCCGAGCCTATTGCAATAAGGGAGTTTTTTGTCTGCCAAGTAGTATCCTGATCAAGCTCAGGGTTAAAGGGGTCAGTCCATGATATCCAGCGCTTTTCAAAATAGGTGAAGCCTTTTGTTGTTGCAAGGTAAAAAACCACTCCTACAACAAGAGCAACTCCGATAATGCCGATAATAAACAAATGTGAGAACCTTGAGCCTCCGACAAACATCATAATTACGCCGATTGCACATATGATGATTGTTCCGGAAAGGTGAGGCTGCAAAAACATCAGTCCTGCGACTAACCCCAAAAATCCCATAAAAGGAACAATACCGTATTTAAACTGCTTCATTCTTGAGTGGTTAACGGAAATAATGTAAGCAAACAGAAGTATAACGGCAAGCTTCATAAGCTCCGACGGCTGAAATTCCGGAATTGGTCCTATTTTTATCCATCTGTATGAACGATTATGAGGAGAAGCAAACGGTCCAAACCTGCAAAGAACAAGCAGCACAGCCGAGCCGATATATGCTCCGTATGCAATCCAAGCTTTTCTGAAATTGTGATAATCGAAAAATGACATGACAAACATTCCAGAAAGCCCAAGCACAGCCATTCCAAGCTGCTTTTTTACATAAAAAGTCCCGCTGTTGCCCTCACTGATAGCCCATGCATAGCCGGCGGAAAACATCATAATAATTCCCATTGTAAGCAGTACCATGAGTATCAGAAAAAATGGCAGATCCATAGGACCGGATACGATTTTTTCCTTGTAGCCTTTTGAAGTTCCGTCAGGGTTCAGACGAGTTTTTTTACTTTTGGAGTTGTTTCTGCCAGGTAAAGCACCCGCTGTTTCAGCCATGAATTAAGCTCCTTTCAGCACAACTAAATATTATAAATAATATTGGCAAGAATTCCAGCTATTAGTCCTACGAGTGAAAATGTTATAACAATCTTGTATTCCGAAAAGCCGGACATTTCAAAGTGGTGATGAATAGGGGACATTTTGAAAATTCTTTTTCCGGTTGTCTTGAAGCTTATAACCTGCAAAACTACTGATAGAGCGTCACATATATATACAATAGCAATAAGTGCAAGAAGAAGATGCTGTCTTGTCGCAAAGCCTATTGCAACAATTGAACCGCCGAGAAACATTGAACCGGTGTCACCCATGAATGCCTTTGCCGGGTGAAGGTTCCACAAAAGAAATCCAAGACAGCCTCCTGCAATAGCCATTGAAAATATAGAGTATTCCCATAACCCCATAGCACTGCACAGCATTACAAAAGATAGTCCAGCTATAATAGTAACTGTTCCGCAGAGCCCGTCAATTCCGTCAGTCAGGTTAACGGCATTTGTAAGAAAAATCATATATAGTATCATCAAAGGATAGTATATCCAGCCGAAATTAACATCACCAAGCCAGGGAAAGGTTATTGTTGTTGCCTTGTCGCCGAGAATATAAAGAGAATAAAGAAAAGCGCAGGAGAATACAAACTGGAGAGCCATCTTTTGTTTTGCTTTAAGTCCGAGATTCTGCTTTTTTACAGCCTTTATATAGTCGTCAAGGAAGCCGATAAATGCGTTCAAAAGAGCAAATATATACCCAGCAAGAAGCCTGTAAAATGCCGTGTTGTCCTTTACAGCGGAAATATCAGCGGACTTGTATCTGTACAGCGCATAGCTGATAGCAATTGCCGCCGCCGAGCCGAGTATAAACATAAATCCGCCCATTATAGGGGTACCCTGCTTGCTTTTATGCCAGGCAGGACCTTTTTCGTATATAGTCTGTCCGAAATTTATTTTTTTCAGCAGCGGTATAAGAAATATTCCTGTAACTGCTGATATGCTGAAAGCTGTCAGCGCAGCAGCTAGGTTAATCCAGAAAGGCATAAAGAAATCCTCCGTAAAGCTATTTATATAATTCTTTGATTATTTCTTCAAGGTGCATACCTCTGCTTGCCTTGAAAAGAACAATGTCGTCAGGTTTAAGCTTGAATTTCAGGTAGTTTACAACCATGCTTTTGTCATTTGAACAGCCGCAGTGCATTCCTAGCTCGTCAGCACGCTTAGCAATATACTTTGCATATTCGCCGTAGCATACAATAAGGTCAACGCCTTTTTTTACAGCATATTCGCCTATTCTTTCGTGAAGCTCCGGCGACTTTGAGCCAAGCTCAAGCATATCACCGAGAACGGCAACTCTTCGTCCGCCGTTTTCGGGCTTCATGCTGCAAAGCAAATCAATTGCCGCTTCAACAGATGTCGGCGAAGCGTTGTAGCAGTCAATAAGAAGCTTTTGATCACCGCGATTTTCAATGTGCTGTCTTAACGGGTCTGTTTTGAAATTCAAAAGAGCATTTGCAGCTGATGGCATATCTGCATCGCATATATATGCAACTGCGGCGGCGCAAACAGCATTAAGCACATTGTGTCTGCCAATGCAGGGTATTGTAAACTTTTGAATAGCTTTGCCGTTATATACAACCTCAAAGGAGGTGTCGGTGTCATTTTCAGTTATGTTTACAGCTCTAAAATCAGCAAGCTCATTATCAATTCCGTAGGTGATGACCTTTCTTTTGTATAAATACTGTTCTTTCAGAGGAAATAAAAGCTTATCATCAGCATTGACTATAAGTGGAGCATCGGGTGCAGCCCCTGCAAGAATTTCAAGCTTTGCTTTCAGAATTCCCTCTTGAGAGCCAAGCTTTTCAATATGTGAAAAGCCTATGTTTGTAATAACGCATACAGTCGGATGGGCAGTTTTTGATAGAATTTCAATTTCTCCGAAATCAGACATGCCCATTTCAATTACAGCCGCAGAATAGCTCCTATTAAGCCCGAACAGTGTAAAAGGCAGCCCAATTTCATTATTGTGGTTACCCTCAGTTTTTAGTGTTTTATATGAACCCGAGAGTGCAAGCGCAGTCATTTCCTTTGTGGTAGTTTTGCCTACACTTCCAGTTATTCCAACAAGAATAGGATTAAATTTCATTCGGTAGTATGAGGCAAGGTCACGAAGAGCCTTTCTTGTATTTTTAACAATTATGCAGGGACAGCCTTCAACAATTCTTTCAGTAACTGCAACAGCAGCGCCTGCCTCAACAGCATTCTTTACAAAATCATGTCCATCAAAGCGTTCGCCCTTTATAGCAAAGAAAATCGAGCCTTTTGTAATAGTTCTTGTATCGGAGCTGATTGCATCCACATATGTGTACAGCTGTGTATCCGGAATAAGATGAGCTTTCCCGTCCATAGCCGAAATAATATCATAAAGTGAAAGGCGTTCTCTTATTCTGCTTTCTGCAGCAGCCGGCATATTTTCCTTAAGTGCTTCTGCAACTATTTCACGCTCATCAAAATGTATATGAACATTCCCTGCAAGAATCTGATAATCCTCATGACCTTTTCCTGCAAGGACAATAACATCATCCTTTTGTGCAATTTTTACTGCATGGAATATAGCCTGGCGCCTGTCTGTTATTCTGTCAAAGGGCTTTAAATTTCCAAGACCTGCAACAATTTCATCAATAATTGCATCCGGGTCTTCGTTTCTAGGATTATCTGAAGTAATAATAAGATAATCAGCATATTTTTCAGCGGCTTTAGCCATAAGAGGACGTTTTGTTCTATCTCTGTCACCACCGCAGCCGAATAGGCAGATAAGCCGTCCTTTTGTATGAGCCTTGATATTTGGCAGCATATTTTCAAGTGCGTCAGGTGAATGCGCGTAGTCACAGATAACCATGAAATCTCTTCCGGTTGGAATAACCTCACATCTGCCCTTTACACCCTTGCATTTTTGAAGAGCCTTTGTAATTTTGTCCATTGAAATTCCGAGCTTAGTGCATACAGCAATAGCAGCAACAGCATTTCCTACATTGTATTCACCTATCATGTTTATTGTAACAGGATAGCTTTTTTCATGTGTGGAAAACCAGAATTTTGTTACTCCGCCGCTGACCTTGATATTGTCGCCGAAAACGCTTGCCTTTTCTTTAACGGCATAAGTATACTTTTCACATTTTATCTCACTGTAAAGTCTTGTACCGTACGGGTCCTGCTTATTTATAATGGCAATATCGCAATGCTCTGTAAAAAGTCTTTTCTTTGCCTGATAATAGTTCTCCATTGTACCGTGATAATCAAGATGGTCCTGAGTAAGATTTGTAAATATTGCTGCCTTATACTTTGCAGGACCTATTCTGTTCTGCTCAAGAGCAAAGGAGGAAACCTCCATAACAACGCTGTCGCAGCCGCTGTCAGCCATCTGCTTAAATAGCTTATACAGCTCATAAACTCTCGGGGTAGTTGGAGTTGACTCGTCTGTTTTAACCGGAGTACCGTTTATTTCAGCGCCTGTTGTGCCGATAAAGCCAACCTTATGACCGCTTTCAGAAAGGATTTCCTTTATAAGGGTAGTCATGGTTGTTTTGCCATTTGTTCCTGTTACTCCAACAAGATTAAGCTTTTTTTCGGGGTGACCAAACCATGCGGCACATAACAAGCCATAAAACTTTCTTGAATCGGCTGTTATAACTTGATTGTCAATTTTCAAATCATATTCGGTGACAACACAGACAGCCCCTTTGTCAAGCATATCCTTTGCGGCGGTATGCCCGTCAAATTTTGTCCCTTTTACACAAACAAAGATAAAGCCCGGCTGAACATCGGCGGTATTATCTGTAATACCTGCTACAACAGCGTTTTTATTTTCAACTTTTATTTGTGCGTCACATGCTTTTAATGCATCATCAAGCAGTTCATATAATTTCATGAAAGCCTCACTTCTCCGCAGGTAGGAATATCAGAACAAAGATTAAATTTCTGCGGCTAAAAATTTCTGCTATATTTTGTTACGGTATATTATCCCTCATTTTTTACAACAAATTCAACCTCAATAACTGTTCCAACCGGTACAATACAGTCCTCACCATAATTCTGCCATGTTGCCGTTGCACCAGTACTTCCAGATGCTCCGCCGATAGGACGGAAATTCAGGTCAGCTTCAGCAAGAATCTGATTTACTTCAGCAAGAGATTTTCCGGTTAAATTTGGTACAGCTACATCTTGAGCCGCATAATTTTCCTCGGTATACAGAATCACCTTTCCGTTTCGAGGAACTGACTGTGCAGCGGCAGGAACCTGCGAAATAACGTAGTTGCCGTTGCCTATAACCTTAACGTTAAGCTTAAGAGCATTTAAAGTCTGCTTTGCTTTTTCTGTATCCTGTCCCTCAACTGACGGAACAGTAACGTCCATATTTGCAAGCTCTTCATCTGTATATTCGGGGTAATATCCTAGATAGGGGAGTGCTTCTTTAAACACACTTGAAACAACCGGAGCAGCAACAACGCTTCCGTAATATTCGGAGCCAGTAGGGGTATCAACCATAACGAGCATAATTATCTCGGGGTCGTCAGCAGGAGCAAAGCCGCAGTAAGACGAAACATAAAGGTTTTCAACACCCTTTGCGTTATTTTCGTCCTGTTTCTGTGACGTACCGGATTTTCCGCCTATTTTGTAGCCTTCTATATATGCGTTTTTACTTCCGTTTGTATTTACAACGGATTCTAGAACCTCTCTCATAATTTTTGAGGTTTCTTCGGAAATAACCTGACGTTTGATTTTGGGTTCGTTTTTTTTAACAACATTTCCATTAGGGTCAACTATCTTGCTTACAACATAAGGAGTAAGAAGATATCCACCATTTACAACTGCAGCATATGCAGTAATCATCTGCATAGGAGTAATTTTATTAGATTGGCCGAACGAGCATGACGCAAGCTCAACAGGACCCATATCTTCCGGATGAACATAAATACTTGTTGCTTCGCCCGGCAAATCTATTCCGGTAGGCTCGGTAAGCCCATAGGCTTCAAAATATTTGCTGAAATTCTCGGCACCAAGCTTTTCGCCTATCTGAATAAATGCAGGGTTACAGGAGTGAGCCATTGCCTCGGCAAAATTCTGTGCTCCATGAGAGTAATTTGCCCAGCAGTGGAATTCCGTACCAGCTACAGTATAGGTTCTGTTGCAGACAAATATGGTATCAAGAGATATGGCTTTTTCCTCAAGTGCAGATGAACCGGTTACAACCTTAAAAACCGAGCCGGGGTAATAAAGCTCTGTAATGGCTTTGTTTTTCCATTGCTGTTCACGAAGCACCTCGTATGTTTTCTTATACTCTTCCTCGTCTGTAATAGCAGCAAGAATATCTTGGTCCTTCTTTGAGAAAATAGAGTTTCTGTCGTTAAGGTCATATCCGGGAGTAGTAGCCATAGCAAGTATAGCACCTGTTTTAGCATTCATCATAATACTGCAGGCACGATTTTGGGCATTATATGTTTCTACTGCTTTTTCAAGTTCTCTTTCAACGTAATACTGCAAGGTCATATCAATGGTAAGATATACCGAGTTCCCGTCCTGAGCGGCATAAATCTTATCGTTTTTATATGGCATAGCGTTGCCTTGTGCATCGGTTGCGGAAATAACCTTACCGTCAACACCTGCAAGGTATTCATTATAGTAGGATTCAATTCCGTAAATTCCGTTGCCCTCATAGTTAGTAAAACCGATAACAGCGGCGGCAAGCTCTCCCTGGGGATAATACCTCTTAGTATCCTGTTCTGTGTAAATAAGGTTTCCGACAAGCTTTTCTTCATCGGCACGTTCAAGAATTCTGTCGGCAACAGGCTTTTCAACCTGTTTTTTTATACAAACCCATTTTACTGTAGTTTTTTCGAATTTTTTAACAACCTCATCATATGTAACTTCACTTAATTCTTCACTTAAAATAGTTGCGGCAGCATCACGCTGACGTTCAAATTCTTCTGTTCCGCTGTTTTTAGATACCTGCAAAAGAGCGTTAGGATTAATAATAATAGAATATACAGTAGCGGATTGTGCAAGAATTTTACCGTTTGCATCATATATACTGCCCCTGTTTGCCTTAACAATAGTGCTGCCAAACTGATTTTCATTAGCAAGAACCTGGTATTTTTCATTGTCAGTAATAGAAATTTTAAATAGATTTACAACGATGGAACAGGCAAATGCAATCAGCACCAACAGTACCCATACGTTAAGAGTTCTTTTCATTTTTGCTGTAGGCTGATACGACAAAGAAATTCTCCTTTCAACGTATACGCAAGGCAGGAATATTAACCTTGACTATTAAAGATAATGCAAATGCTTGGACCTTTGCATTATCTTTATATAATATTGTTTTACCCTCTTATATATTCCACAAAATCATCAACTGCATTTTTAATTCTGACAAATATGTTGTCATCCTCCTGCGGAATTTCGACAACATTTCCGCTTTCAATAGTAATGTAATCAATCTGTGATTTGTCAAGCTTCTTCATGCCGAGAATATTTTCAGCATAATCCTCAACATTTTTGAGAGAATTTTTGCTTTCAATCTCAGTTTGCATTCTTACATTTTCACTGTTAAGAATATCAACAGCCTGTTGCTTTTTTGCAATTTCAGTGTGCAGAGCTGCGTTTTGAACTTTACCATAAATAACTGCACCGAGCAGAACACCTGCCGTCATTGTAATGACAATTATTTTAGGAGCAGAACCGGTAACTTCCTTTTTGCTTTTATGAACCTTAATACGAGGTGATTTGTCAGGCTTGGTGTGTTCGTATTTTGACAGATCATAGGCAAGATTATTGTATGCCATTTTGTACCTCCTATAATTTTTGGATAATCCTCAGTTTTGCACTTCGGCTTCTTTTGTTTGCTTCAAGTTCAGCAGCTGAAGCTTCGATTGGTTTTTTGTTGACAAGAACGCCTCTTGGAGTCTGTCCGCAAACGCACACCGGAAAGTCCGGAGGACATATGCAGCCCTGACAGAATGATGCAAAACGCTGTTTTACAATTCTGTCTTCAAGGGAGTGAAACGTTATGACGCAAAGCCTTCCGCCGGGTTTAAGAAGCTCAAATGAGTCATCAAGCCCCTTACTAAGATGTTCAAACTCACAGTTAACTGCAATTCGGATTGCTTGAAAGGTTTTTTTGCATGGGTTTTTTTCGCGTTTGAATTTTGCCGGAACGGAATCCTTGACAATTTCGGCAAGCTCAAGAGTAGTTTCAATAGGTTTAATTTGTCTTGCTTTTACAATAGTATCTGCAATCCTTCTTGAAAATTTTTCTTCGCCATATTCAAAAATAATACGTGAAAGCTCCTCGTAAGAATAGGTGTTAACAATATCTCTGGCAGATAGCCCTTCTTTTGACATTCTCATGTCAAGGGGGGCATCACTGTGATACGAAAACCCCCTTTCGGCATTATCAAGCTGATAAGACGATACACCAAGGTCAAGAAGAATCCCATCACATGATGTAACATTAACTGAATGTGTAAGCTCCGTCATATCAGAATAATTTCCTTGAAGAACAACAGCATTATACGGCTTTAAACGTTCAGCCGCAATTTTTACAGCGTCCGGATCCCTATCAATACCAATAAGCATTCCTGTTGTCAAACGTTTAGCAATTTCAGCGGAATGACCGGCACCACCGCAGGTTCCGTCAATATAAGTGCCGTCTGGTTTAATACTAAGCCCGTCAAGGCATTCATTTAAAAGAACAGATGTATGATTGAATTCCATTTTATTTCCTTTTAACATAAATTCATACATTTTTCAACACCACAATGTTGAAAAATCATATAGTCATATATAATCATAATGCAAGATCCGCCATTGCATCAGACAGCATTTCGTTGGTAATGCTTCCGCTGATTTCATTAATTCTTGCAGTATTCCAAATTTCAGCTCTGTTTATAACACCTAATACGGTTACGTCATGCTCAAGGCCGGCATATTCACGAAGCTTCTGCGGAATAAGAATTCTGCCCTGCTTGTCAGCTTCGACTGTGGTGGCATTTATAATAAAAAGCTTGGCAGCTTTAGCCTTTTCTCCTGTAAGGGCTTTTATCTTGTCAGTGAAGACATCCCATTCTTCATTGGAATAGGCATACAAACACCCGTCAAGTCCGATTGTTATAATAAAGCTGACACCAAGACATTCTCTCAACTTATTTGGAAATGCCATTCGTCCCTTTGCATCAATAGTATGCTCAAAGGTTCCCATAAGTATATTATTTGCCAAGCTTTATCACCACACTTTCAACATAGGGTTTTCAACAGGGTGTGGAAAACTTAGTTGAAAATTCACCACAATTCACCTTAAACAACCCACTTATCACCACTGTATTGTTATTATACACCACAACACTTAAAAAAGCAACCAAAATAATAAATTTACAAATAAATATATAATGAAAATTTATGAATTTTTTAATGCAAAATGACTAACATTAAATATACTAATAGTATATTTAAGTTATATTATACAAAAGCAATAATTTAAAATAAATTATTGCTTTTAATACTTTGGCAATATGCACAATTATAATTAACAAAATTATTTTATATATGTAATAATTCATGGTTGAATAGTTGAGAAAAAAACGTTATACTGTAAATGGTATATTAAATAAATTTGCTGAGGTGTGTAGATGTTAAGAGCAGTCGGTTCAAAAGCAAATTTGCTTGACAGTGAAAATACAGAGTATTACTCACTTGTTGCGGATCTCATCAATCATGAAAAAGTATTGCAGATGAAGCAGTATGTTCAGCATGGGAATACATCTTGCTTTCAGCATTGTCTTAACGTATCATATTACAATTATCTACTCTGCAAATTCTTTTCGCTTAATACAAGAGCGGCTGCAAGGGCAGGGCTTTTGCATGATTTGTTTTTGTATGACTGGCATACTTATAAAAAGCCGGAGGGTGAGAAATTCCATGGTTTTACCCATCCTAAAGCAGCGGCACTTAATGCTGACAGGTATTTTTCAATAACTGATATTGAAAGAGATATTATTGAAAAGCATATGTTCCCGCTTACAATTTCTTTGCCAAGGCATAAGGAAACTGTGGTTATCATTCTTGTAGACAAGTATTGCGGTCTGATTGAAACGGTTGCTTTTAGGGTTCGTCTGGCGGAACATCAGGCAAGAAAACTTAAAAGAATGATTACAAAACTATTTTTTAAAAAGGTGCAACCGGATATTGAATAAAATTACAGGACGTCGAAAGACGTCCTTTTTGCGATGATGCAACCGATAGTTGCGGAATATTTTACAGAATATTTATATTTGTTAACTAGAATATATTGCACAATATTATATGACGTGTTATAATACATACATAAACTTAATATTAAACAAAACGAATGGAGATGTGCTATTATGACTATAGAAATTGCAAATAGACTTCAAAAGCTCCGTAAGCAGAACAACCTTTCTCAGGAAGAGCTTGCTGCAAAAATCGGTGTGTCAAGGCAGGCGGTTTCAAAATGGGAAAGGGCTGAGGCTTCTCCCGATACTGATAATCTTCTTCTTCTTGCTAAGCTGTATAATGTTTCTCTTGATGAAATGCTGCGCACTGAAGAATCAATAATGAATCTGAATTTCGGGTTCAGAAACGAGGAACAAAATGAAGAGCAGGAAAAACCTGTATCAAAAGGTATTTCATTAAAAAAAGAGGATTATATCCGTAAGGAAGCTCCCGCTGTGCAAGAGTTTACAGATATTGAGATATACCCTCAAAAGCCTTCAGTTGCATCTGTTCCGCAAGGCTCTCCGTTTAATGAAGAGCCTGTACGTGTTAAAAATATAGCAGCTGAAGCTCCTAAAAGCCAGTTTACAACTGCTCAGGAGTTTACTGCGGAAACAAAATCGGACAGGATACAAGACAACTCTGCCACAAGCTTTAACGGTTCACCTTACAGCAATACAGGTTCAGCTTACAGAAATTCTTCAAATACCAGTGCTGACCCATTTTCTCAAATGGGTGTAGAGCTTGGAAAAATCGGCAAAGAACTTGGCAAGGGCCTTGGAGAAATGGGTAAAGAGCTTGGCAAGCTCGGAAAAGAACTCGGTAAGCAGGTTGATGACGGTATGAAAAATTCTGCTTGTTCATCTAATACAGCAGGTTCAGCAAGTGCTGCTCCAACTTACAATTACAGCTATTCTTATAGTACTAAAAAAGATACATGTAAAGAGAAAAGAGAACAGTACAGGGAGGAAAGGCGGCAAGAGCGCAGCTGTCGGCATAACTGCAGTAAAGCTGACAAAAAGCCGTCAAATCCTGCATATGCTTTCCCGTACCCTGTAATAGTTACAATTGCTTTCTTTTTGGCAGGCTTTATGCTTAACTTATGGCATCCGGCATTGATGCTTTTCCTGACAATACCCCTGTATTACACAACAATAGCAAGTATTGAAAAGAAGAACCCTGCAATATTCTGCTATCCTGTACTTACTGTTATAATATTTCTATTGCTCGGATTTATGTTTAGCAGCACATGGAGATGGGCATGGCTTATATTCCTTACAATTCCAATGTATTATACATGGATAGGAACCTACAAAAAGTTTAAAGAATATAAAGATAAATAATTATACCCGTTGTTGTATTAAACGGATGATACAACAACGGGTATATTTTTATTCGTATTTTTCTGCAATAACTCTTGCAGTATGAACTCCGGAGGCAGACGCCTGTGAAAGGGAATGAGTTACTCCGGAGCCGTCACCTAAAACATATAAGCCCTCAATGTTTGTTTCAAGGTTATTGTCAACGGCAACCTTTGAATTGTAAAACTTCACTTCAACCCCGTAAAGCAGGGTATCTGTATTTGCCATACCCGGAGCAATTTTATCAAGAGCGTAAATCATTTCAATAATATCGTCAAGCTGACGCTTTGGAATTACAAGGCTGAGGTCGCCCGGCGTAGCTTTGAGAGTAGGGGTAAGGAAGCACTGCTGAAAACGGTGTTCATTGGTTCTTCTTCCGTCAACAAGATCACCGAAACGCTGAACAAGAACTCCTCCGCCCAGCATATTTGACAGCCTTGCAATGGATTCGCCGTAGGTGTTGCTGTCGCTGAAGGGCTCCGAAAAATGATTTGAAACAAGCAGGGCAAAATTAGTATTGTCTGTCTGCAGCGCAGGATCAGCATAGCTGTGGCCGTTTACGGTAATAATGCCGTTTGTGTTTTCGTTTACAACCTCACCGTAAGGATTCATGCAGAATGTTCTGACAAGGTCACGGTATTTTTTTGTGCGGTAAACAATTTTGCTTTCATAAACCTTACTTGTGATATGCTCAAAAACAGCAGCAGGAATTTCAACACGCACACCGATATCAACTCTGTTGCTTTTTGTTTCGATATTAAAGTTGCGGCATATCTCTGATATCCATTTTGAGCCTGAACGTCCTGCGGCTACAACAACCTGCCTGCAGGTGTAGGTATCCTTATTTGAAACAACCGAAAATTTAGCTCCGTTTTTCTCAACCGAAATAACCTCTTCAAAGAATTTTATATCAATGTTATTTTTTATGTAGTTATAAATGTTATGAAGAATTTCTTTGTTGCGGTCTGTTCCCAGATGACGAACCTGAGCGTCAAGCAGGTGAAGGTCATATTTTAGGGCCTCTGATTTCAAGTCCGATGAAACAGTTGAATAAAGCTTTGCATCACCGCCGCCCATTTCAAGGTTTATTTTATCGACATAGCGCATAAGCTCAATTGCCTGTTCACGTCCGGTGTAGGTGTATAAATCTCCGCCGAAATTATTAGTAATATTATACTTCCCGTCAGACATTCCTCCGGCTCCGCCGAAGCCGTTCATAATGCTGCATATCTTGCAGTGAATGCAGGATTTAATTTTTTTACCGTCAATAGGACATTTTCTTTCAGAAATAGGTCCGCCCCTGTCAATCATACAGATTTTTAGGCCTTTATTAAGCTTGACAAATTCATAAGCCATAAACACTCCGCTTGCGCCCGAGCCTATTATTACAACATCATAATTATTCATAACCGGTATATCTCCATATTTTCAAATTAAACAAACAATTAATAATATAACCTTTTTATCGAAAAAAGTCAACTGGGACATTATGATTGCATATTAACAAATAATTAATATCTTTTTTACTTGCTAAATCAAGTATAATGTATTATAATTAATTTGTTTGACAAATGTATTGTAAAACCTTAATATTTAAAGGAAGTCAGGGCTTTTTTATGCAGTTATTAAAGGATAGAATTTTAAAGGACGGGATAGTTAAAGAAGGAAACGTTCTTAAAGTTGACAGCTTCCTTAATCATCAGATGGATGTAAAGCTTTTTTCTCAGATAGGAAAGGAATTTAAAAAACGCTTTGCGGATTGTGAAATCACAAAAATTCTTACAATTGAAGCGTCCGGTATAGGCATTGCCTGTATTGCAGCGCAGGAATTCGGATGTCCTGTTATTTTTGCAAAGAAAACCCAAAGTAAAAATATTGACGGAGAGGTTTATATGTCAATGGTAACGTCCTATACAAAAGGAGTTACATATGATATTATTGTTTCACAAAAGTTTCTTAATAAAACCGATAAAGTACTTATTATAGATGATTTTCTTGCAAACGGCTGTGCCTTGATGGGACTTATAGATATAGTGAATACGTCGGGCGCTGAGCTTGCCGGAGCAGGAATTGTTATTGAAAAGGGCTTTCAGATAGGCGGAAAGCTTATCCGTGATAAGGGTGTAAGACTTGAATCACTTGCAATAATCGATAGTATGGACGTTGAAAAAGGCATAACCTTCAGAGAGTAGGATTGAAAGACAAATTATTCAAGCTAAGAGGGGTGGTCTTTCGGCTGTCACATCGATTTACTTACGCAAAGCTCAGAAAGAAAGTTCATAATTATGTTAATAGGCTGTGTATAATACACGGTTGAATTTATAAAATATTTTAAGGGGATTGAAAAAATGAATATTAAGAAAAAAATTCTTGCGGTGGTAACGTCAGCACTTATGCTTATGTCTGCCGGCTGTGCCGCAAAGAATGGCAGCGGTACTGATGAAACTACAAAGGCTGCTGACAATGCAGGCGGAAAAGCTTTTGCTGCAATTGCAAAGGAAGATATTAAAATCGGTGTAATTCATATAGGAAATCCTGCTGACGGATCAGGCTATACCTATGCACATGATATGGGTATACAGGGCATGCAGAAGGCTATCGGACTTGCTGACAGCCAGATTATAAGAAAGAATGAGGTTTCTGACGGTGATCCTACTGCTACTGAAACAGCTATAAGAGAATGTATTGAAGAGGGCTGCAACGTTATATTCGGAACAAGCTTCGGCTACGGAGATACAATGGCTGCTCTTGCGGAAGAGTATCCGAACGTTATATTTTCACATGGAACCGGTTCTGAAAACAACGGAAAGAATATAAACAATTATTTCGGAAGAATTTATCAGGCAAGATATCTTTCGGGTATTGTTGCAGGCATGAAAACCGAGAGTAACCTTATCGGCTATGTAGCTGCTATGGGTCAGGAAAATTCTGAGGTTACTGGCGGTATCGATGCATTTGCTATGGGCGTTTATTCAGTTAATCCTGACGCTAAGGTTTATGTTAAGGTTACAAACAGCTGGTATAATCCTACTGAGGAAACAAACGCTGCAAAGGCTCTTATTGCAGAAGGCTGCGATGTTATAGCTCAGCACTGTGATACAGCAAATCCTCAGCTTGAGGCTGAAGCAGCAGGCGTTTACGGCATAGGCTATAACTCAGATATGTCAAAGGATGCTCCGAAAGCTACTCTTACCTCAACCGTATGGAACTGGTCTGCATACTACACATCAGCTGTTCAGTCAATTATTGACGGCAAGTGGGACTGCACAAACTATTATGGCGGAATGAAGGATGGTCTTGTTGATATTGCTCCTCTTTCAGCTGACCTTTGCACATCTGAAATGCAGGCAAAGGTTGATGAGGCAAGAGCAAAAATTCTTGATGGAAGCTTCAACGTGTTTGATGGTGTTATTGAAACAAACGATGGTAAAACTATAGGCAAAGAGGGAGGCACTCTTTCTGATGCTGATATCACTACAGGAATTAACTGGTATTTCAAAAACGTAGAGGTTAAGTAAGACATATAATCCGTGTTTATTTCAAAGGGTGTTGTGAATTAAATTTTGCGACGCCCTTTTATTATAGGGGCTGAATTAATGAAAAATAAAGGATTGGCAATTGAATGTACCGGCATAACCAAAACATTTGGTGCGGTTATTGCTAATGACAATATTAATCTGTCTGTCAATTTTGGTGAAATACTTGCTTTACTGGGAGAAAACGGTTCAGGAAAAACTACCCTTATGAATATACTGTCCGGGATATATCATCAGGACAGTGGTTCAATTAAAATTGCCGGAGATGAGGTTTCAATAAATTCTCCCGCAGATTCAATAGCTTTGGGGATAGGCATGATACATCAGCACTTTAAGCTGGTTGATATTTTCAGCGCTATGGATAATATTGCGGCAGGAACACCGGGAAAGCTGAAAAAGAAATCTGTTTTTAAAAAAGAAATCATTGATATTTCCGAAAAGCTCGGACTTAAGATTGATCCTGAAAAGAAAATTTACAATATGTCTGTAAGTGAAAAGCAAACAGTTGAAATTCTTAAGGTGCTTTACAGAGGGGCAAGGATACTTATTCTTGATGAGCCTACCGCTGTTCTTACGCCGCAGGAAACGGACAGCCTTTTTGCTATCCTGAAAAAAATGAAAGAGGATGGCTGTGCAATTATAATTATTACACATAAGCTTAACGAGGTTCTTGCCATCAGCGACAGGGTCACAATTCTTCGCAAGGGCAAAAGCATTGAAACAGTTATAACCTCCGAAACGAATGAAAAGCAGCTTACCGAGCTTATGGTCGGCAAGCCTGTCAGCCTTTCAATAGACCGTCCTGTACCTGAAAATGTTGAACAGCTTTTGAACGTGTATCACCTTTCTGTAACAAAAGAGGACGGTACAGTCGGACTTGAAGATGTTACCTTTGATATAAATAAGGGTGAAATTCTCGGTGTTGCAGGTATTGCCGGAAGCGGGCAGAAGGAGCTGTGCGAAACTATTGCAGGATTAATTCCTATTAAAAAGGGTGCTGTTCTGTACAATAAGGAAAATATTATAGGAAAAACTCCTAAGGAAATAATTGACCTTGGAATAAGCATGAGCTTCGTTCCTGAGGACAGACTGGGGATGGGACTTGTGGCTCCGCTCGGAATGGTTGACAATATGCTGCTGAAAACCTATAAAAATGGAAGAGGTCCTTTTGTCGATAGGGCACCTGCAAAAGAGCTTGCTGAAAGGCTTGTTAAAAAGCTTAAAATCAAAACTCCGTCTGTTGAAACACCTGTTAGAATGCTTTCGGGCGGAAACGTTCAAAAGGTTCTTCTCGGCAGGGAAATTGAGTCCGAGCCTAATCTGCTTATTACTGCATACCCTGTGCGAGGGCTTGACATTAATTCTGCATATACAATATATGACCTGCTGAATGAGCAGAAAAAGAAAAATGCCGCTGTTCTTTTTATCGGCGAGGACCTTGATGTTTTACTGGAGCTTGCTGACAGAATTATGGTGCTTTGTCACGGAAAAATAACGGGAATTGTTGACGCAGAAAAGATAACCAAGGAGCAGATAGGTCTTATGATGATGGGACATGAATATGAAGGGGGGAATATCGGTGAGTGAAGCTGTGAAAACGTCAAAAAAAGAACCTCTAGTCAGAATAATAAAGCGTGCTGAACGTTCAAACAGAGAAATATTTACGCTTAGGCTGCTTTCAGTTGTTCTTGCTCTTGTGGCAGGAGGAATTTTCATTCTGATAATTGGATATAATCCTTTTACAGTGTATGCAACTATATTCAGCGGAGCCTTCAGAAGCTCAATGGCATTTCAGGCAACCGTGAAAATAATGGTACCTCTGCTCATTTCTTCGCTTGGAGTAACGCTTGCTTTCAAGCTTAAATTCTGGAACATTGGAGCTGAGGGACAGATAATTGCCGGAGCAGTTTTTGCCTCATATTTTGCACTGTTCCATTCTGACTGGCCCCATTTTCTGCTGATGATTGTTATGTTTGCTGCAAGTATAATCGGCGGAGGACTGTACGGACTTATTCCAGCAGTATTCAAGGCTAAGTTTGACACTAACGAAACGCTGTTTACTCTTATGCTTAACTATATTGCCCTAAATTTTATAGTATTTCTTCGTGACGGGCCTTGGGCGGATCCTGCTTCCGGTGGCTTCCCGAAAATCGCCCGCTTTGCGAAGAATGCCCAGCTTGACAAGGCTTTTGGTATTCAGATAGGCTGGATAATTGGACTTATTATTACCGGAGCAGTTTTCGTTTACCTTAAATATACAAAAGATGGGTATGAAATAAGCGTTGCTTCCGAAAGCCACGCAACCGCAAGATATGCAGGCATGAATCCAAAAAAAATAATGCTTAAAACAATGTTTTTAAGTGGTGCAGTATGCGGAATTGCAGGAATGACACAGGCAGCAGGCTCTGATATGACGCTTGCGACTTCGGTTGCCGGCGGTGTAGGCTTTACAGCAATTATAGTAGCATGGCTTGCACAGCTTAATCCGTTTGGAATACTTGTTGTTTCATTTCTTTTCAGCGTTCTCGAAAAGGGCAGCAGTGTCATGCAGTCATCATTTGGGTTGTCATCCTATTCAGCTAGTGTTTTGCAGGGGATAATATTGTTTTTTGTTCTTGGGTGTGAATTTTTCGTGAGATATAGATTTGTATTCAGAAAGAAAGGTGTGGCTTAAAATGGATATGCTGTTAAATTTCCTTGCAGCGGCTGTTCTTGCAGGAGCACCTTTGCTGTTCGGTACAGTTGGTGAAATAATCAATGAAAAATCAGGGCACCTTAATCTTGGTGTTGAAGGAATTATGGCAATAGGTGCTTGTGCCGGATTTATGACCGGATACGCTACGGACAGTCTTATTGCTGCTCTTATAGCTGCATTTATTTCCGGGGTGATTGCCTCTGTTATATATGCTCTTTTAACCGTAACCTTTATGGCTAATCAAAATGTTACTGGGCTTACTTTAACAATATTCGGCGTTGGACTGTCAAATTTTTTTGGCGAATATATGCTTGGCAAAACAGAGAATAACACACTAAAGCTTCCTGAAAATGTTACTTCTCAGCTTAGAAATATAAATATACCCGGTTTAAGCAATATTCCTGTTGTAGGAAAGCTTTTTTTCTCGTACAATATTTTTATTTATATTGGAGTAGTGATAGCTGTTCTGATATATTTTTATCTCAATAAAACAAAGGCAGGACTTAATCTTCGTGCTGTCGGAGAAAATCCGGCTGCTGCCGACGCTGTCGGAATAAATGTTACAAGGCTTAAATATATCAACATTCTTCTTGGAGGAGGAATATGCGGAATAGGAGGAGCGTACTGCTCAATGATAACCTGCGGAGGCGTATGGATGAGCGGCAGCGTTAACGGTTTAGGCTGGATTTCGGTTGCTCTTGTAATTTTTGCAATATGGAGTCCTGCAAGAGCTATCTTCGGAGCGTTTGTTTTCGGAGCATTCAGTGTGCTTAAATACTATGTTCCTAAAAATATAATTGCAGTACCAAATGCGTTTTATGATATGCTTCCGTTTATAATAACAGCTCTTGTTCTTGTTATTACATCAATAAGACAGTCAAAAGAAAATTCACAGCCTGCCGCATGCGGATTAAGCTATTTTAGAGAAGAAAGATAATCATAGAATATATGTTACTGAAATGTCACTATTTGTAATGGTATTGTTCTATTAATTCCCTTGACTTATAATTTTATCGGTGTTAAAATGTAAATATATTAAATTTATATTTTAGGGGGTCATACATAATGTTTAAAAAAGCTTTAAAGGCTGTTTTCTGCAATATGCTTGCGGTAATTATGGTGCTTTCAATAGCGCTTCCTGCAAGTGTTTCTGCTGTATCGCTGAGCAAGTCCAGCATTACGCTGACTAAAGGATATGCCACTACACTTAAAGTTTCAGGTACATCCAGTTCAGTTAAATGGTCATCGTCAGATACTTCTATAGCTACAGTATCTTCCAAAGGCAAGGTTGTAGGAAAATCTGCCGGTACCTGTTATGTATATGCAAAAACAAGCAGTTCAACACTTAAATGCAAGGTTAAGGTTTTGTACGGCAGATTAAGTGCCGCTGAGTCTTCACTTGAAATTGAAGGCGGAGATTCTGATTTTGTTACCATTACAGCAAAAGGTTCTCACGCATTAAAGGTTACTTCAAGCGACAAAACTGTTGCTACTGCCACATGGGCAGGCTCATTCAGCGGAAATGACATTGACTTGAAAATTAATGCAAAAAAATCCGGCACAGCAACAATTAAGGTGTATTTTAAATACTACACCTCCATTTATAAGTACATAACTGTAACTGTAAGCGGAGGAGAAACTACAACAACTACAACAACAGTTCCTACAACTGGTACTGTTTCGGCCTCTGTATCATCTCTTTCAGTTGCAGCGTCTGAATCAGCTACTTTCAATGTGTACTCAACTGTAGCAAATAAGCTTGCATATAGCTTTGCTGATTCAACTATTGCTACTGCAACAGAAGGTACCTGGATGGGCAACTATGTATCAGTTACAGTAAAGGGCGTTAAGGCAGGAACAACTACTCTTAAGATTTACAGAACTGATAATGCATCAATTTATACAACTGTTCCGATAACGGTTACGGGTTCTACCTATTATGTCGTATCAGCAACAGCCCCCTCAAAGTCACTCCCAACAGACAGTGTAATAAGCTATACTGTAGGTTCGACAACAAGGTATATGCTTGTTCCTGCTGACTATGATATTGCATATGCAAACAGCTTGTTTGCTTCAAATCTTAATGCATACAATTATTATACAGTATATTCTTCAACCCCTTCAAAGGCGGCATATAATGATACTGTTAAGACTTTCAACGCAACGGTAGGTTACAATTATGTAACAAGATATGTTCTTGTTCCGGGTTCGTATGATGAAGTTAAGTATAACACTGCAGTTGCAGCTTATACAAATTCATATGAATACTATACAATTTATAATGCAATTCCAGCAAGGAAATATCCAACCGATGTTGTAATGAACTGGACAATTATCGATCCGACAACAAAGGCTACAATAACCAGATATATACTTCTTCCATTGAATTATGATACTGCAAAATATGACCAGATTGTAGCTGCGGATAAGGTTGCAAACCCAAGCTATGATTATTACACTGCATATACAACTTATCCTACAAAGATTAATTCAACGGATACAATAATTTACTGGACAAATTCGTCAGGAGCACTTATGTATATGCTTACTCCGGCAAACTGTGATATTGTAAAGAGAAATGACGCAATAAGAAAGAGTACCGGTACGGCAAACTATTACGCTATTTACAGTACAGTTCCGCCTGTAAAGGTAACCGGAGATACTGTACAGAAATATACATGGTATGGCTATGGCACAGTATATATGTTACTGCCGGCAACACCTGACAATGCAAAGATTACTCAAGGACTTAACGGAAGCATTTATTAAGCTTTAAAGATGATTTGTTCCGGCGTTTCGCAATTTATTGGCGGAGCGCCGGAATTTTATGATTCTTCAAACATATGAGTTCATAATTATTTTGCTTTGATAAATTGCATTTACTAATCATAGTACATGCTTATATATGAATACATTTCATAGAGGTGATGGCATATGAAATGTACACTTACAGATATCAGGAACAAAGAGGTCATCAATATCAGAAACGGAAACAGGCTAGGTTATATTGATGATGTAGAAATAGACACTTCGGATGGCAAGGTATTATCCTTTATTATCTACGGAAGGACACGTTTTTTTGGGCTTTTTGGCAGAGAGGACGATGTGCTGATTAAATGTGAGGATATTCAGATTATCGGCAGGGATACTGTTCTTGTATCAGCAGAGGAAACAGAAGTCATTAAAACAGAGAAGTTTGAACTTAAAAGTTTGTATAAATAGACTAAAAAATAAGTATTGATTTTTTGATGAGTATATGGTATAATATTAACGCAATTCGCACGCTTGCACTTTTATCGGCGGGTGCTTACCCGAAAATAAGCTGCCGGTAAGCTAAGCCAGGCGGAGGAAAATTTAAAACCATAATGGAGGAACTACAAATGGGCGTAGTATCAATGAAACAGCTTCTTGAAGCAGGTGTTCATTTCGGACATCAGACAAGAAGATGGAACCCTAAAATGGCACCGTATATTTTTACGGAAAGAAACGGAATTTACATTATTGACCTGCAGAAAACTGTAAAAAAACTTGATGAGGCGTATAACTTTATTCGTCAGGTTTCTGAGAATGGCGACAATGTTCTTTTTGTCGGCACAAAGAAGCAGGCAAGTGATTCTGTTAAGGAAGAGGCTGTTAGAGCAGGGGCACATTACGTTAATGCAAGATGGCTCGGCGGCATGATGACAAACTTCAAAACTATTCAGAGAAGAATCAAAAGACTTGAACAGCTTCACCAGATGCAGGAAGACGGAACTTTTAACCTTCTTCCTAAAAAGGAAGTTATTAAGCTTGAGCTCGAAATCGAAAAGCTTGAAAAATTCCTTGGCGGTATCAAGGATATGAAGAAGCTTCCTGGTGCTCTCTTTGTTGTAGATCCACGCAAGGAAAGGATTGCTGTTGCTGAAGCTAAAAAACTTGGTATTCCGATTGTTGCTATTGTAGATACTAACTGTGATCCTGATGAGGTTGATTATGTAATCCCAGGAAACGATGATGCTATCAGAGCTGTAAAGCTTATTGCAGGAGCAATGGCTGATGCTATTTTAGAAGGAAGACAGGGCGAACAGCAGGCAGCTGAAGAGGTTCAGGCTGAAGTTTCAGAAGAAGCCGCTGAATAATTAATATATTAATTAATTGTTTAATGCCCGGCAAGTTGTCGGGCATTATTAAAAAATAGGAGGAAATTATAATGGCTGCTATTACGGCTAAGGACGTTGCTGCTCTCAGAGAGAGAACAGGCGTTGGTATGATGGATTGCAAAACAGCTCTTGTTGAAGCTGACGGAGATATGGAAAAGGCTGTAGTTATTCTTCGTGAAAAGGGACTTGCTACGCAGGCTAAAAAGTCGGGAAGAGTTGCTGCCGAGGGACTTGTTGCTGCTTATGTTGAAAACGGTGTAGGTGCAGTTGTTGAGGTTAACTCTGAAACTGACTTTGTTGCTAAGAATGAACAGTTTGTAGAATTTGTTTCTTCTGTTGCAAAGGCGGTTGTAAAGAATAATCCTGCCGATCTTGACGCTCTTCTTGCTTCACCGGCAGTTGATTTTAACGGTACTGTTGAGGAATCCCTACAGGAGCTTTTCTTTAAGATAAGAGAAAACATGAAGATCCGCAGATTTACAAGAATGGAAGGAATTCTTGTTCCTTATGTTCATGGCGGCGGAAAAATTGGTGTTATGGTTAAGCTTGAATCTGATATTGCTGCTGATAATGAAAAGCTGCTTGAATGCGGCAAGAATGTGGCTCTCCAGATTGCAGCTATGAATGCACTTTATCTTAATAAAGAAGCTGTTCCTGCTGCGGTTATCGAAGAAGAAACAAAGGTAATTATGGCTCAGATGGCTGAGGATCCTAAGATGGCAAGCAAGCCTGAACAGGTTCGTGCTAAAATTGCTGTAGGTAAGCTGGACAAGTATTATTCTGAAAACTGTCTGCTTGAACAGTCTTTTGTAAAGGACGACAGCCTTACAGTTCAGAAATACGTTGATAGTGTTGCTAAGGAGCTTGGTGGTTCTATTAATGTAGTTCAGTATGTAAGATATGAAAAGGGCGAAGGCATTCAGAAAAAGGAAGATGATTTTGCTGCTGAAGTTGCAAATCTTGCAGGCGGCAATAAGTAATATTTATACAGGCGATAAAAGGCAGACTGTTTATAAGACAGTCTGCCTTTTATTTTTATGCCATTTTCATAACACTTACATATATATTTGAAATAGCATACCATGTTGCAAAGTCAACAACTCCATTTACAGGCAGGTTGAATATTCGCTGAAAAGTCTTTACTGCCTCTTGAGTCTGGTTTCCAAAAATTCCATCAACCTTTATTTTTTGCAGTGCAGGGAATTTATTTGATATAGCGTTAAGCTGTTCCTGTATAACACGGACGTTTGCGCCGCTTGAACCCACCTGCAAAGGCGAGCCGGGATAAGAGCGAGGAACACCCTCAACCTTTTCAGCCTGCATTAAAAATGCATCAGAGCCGTAATAATTTCTTATAATGCTTATTGCGTCAAGTCCTTGTTTTCCAAGCTCCTGTGAACCCCACTGCGACAAGCCTTTGCACTGAACTCTTACACCGTCGCAGTATTGTGTAAAAAGCGGCTGTCTTATATTCGGTCTTGTGACAAATGTGGTGAACAAGTCATCAACCACTACTGAAATTGAATCATAAATATTCCGTCCATAGCTGAACGATTGGTCATAGGCAGTAGAATTTGTTATTGTAAAATCATAGCCTTTTCCTGTATACCATTCCGTATAAACTCTGTTAAGAGTAAAAGACAGTATAGCAAGAACATTTGCTTTTATTGTTTCGGTAGTCCAGGTTGAATATATTTCACAGCTTGCAACATTTTTTATGTAGTCCTTAAAATATACCCATACGTTTTTTGCCGAACTGTCAGACGGAACACCAAGATGAACTATAACAAATTCAGGCACAACAGGTTTTGGAAGAACTACAAGCCCGGATGATTCCGGCAGCGGCTTAACTTCGTCCTCAGGGATTTTTGGAGGGAATTCGGCATATAAGGTATGGGGCTTGATTTCAATGCTTTCCGGAGTTATAATACCGTTTTGAATTGGAATTACGTTTGCATTTTGCAATGCTCTTGCCTGTGGAAGAATTTGAACTCCTTCGAAGTTAACTGGTTCATAGCCCTGACTTTGTACGGATACATTATACTCAGAATATGGCTTTGGAGAACCGGGAGTAAGAGAATATTCGAGCGGAGGTGCAGGCAAATCAATGACTGGTGTTTGGCCGGAGGAATCAGTATATACCTCTTCAATAATTTTTCCGTTTGAGTTATTTGAAATACGAACAGCAGCATCTTTTACAGGTGCGCCTATTTCATTTGAAAAAACATTTATTTGCAGTTTCCCTTTATCGATATAATCTGCGGTTTGATTTGCAGAACCGTTTGTTTCCATCATATATAAATCACCTCTTTCATACAATTATATTATAATAATTAGTAATAAATGTATTATCAATAAAATTCTTTAATACATTTAAAAAATAAAGAGAGCAGGCACTTTTTATGAGTTTATATAGCAATCAGTATTACAAACCGCCTTTTTATGCTTTTGGAAAAGTTCCTGCTTATTGCCCTTGTCTTGAGGGAACAGGTCCTGAATATATTAAGCAATGCTTGAATATGTATGTATATGTATGGACAGTTTCAAAAAAATCATTTTGGATGTATCCTGTAAGAATTGAAAACGGGGTGTTGTACGGATATATACAAAGCGGCAGAATGTGGAGGTATGCAAGACTCAATATTAATCAGATAGATTGTATTTACTGATATTGGAGCAATAGTATGGATACACCTTTTATAAGTATTGATGAACTGACAAAATTTGAATTAGACATCAGTTCAGGAACCCAACAGGTTGAAATTATTGTTAAATATAACGGCAATATCAGAAAAGTTGCAGCTGAGCTTAATGGTGAGGCTGAAATATTAAACTCAAATTATGCAATCCTGACTGTTCAGCTTGATCAGATTTCAGAGCTTTATAAGTTTAAAGAAATAGAATATATTGAACTGCCCAAAAAGCTTCCGTTTTTTTTAAGCACAAATTTAAGCCTTGCGTGCATTACACAGGTACAGCGTCCAACAAGCTTTGGACTTAGCGGAAAGGATGTTGTTGTTGGAATAGTTGACTCCGGAATTGATTATACACATCCCGATTTTATTAACGATGACGGAACAAGCCGTATCCTTTTTCTATGGGATCAGACAATAGCAGGCATACCCCCTGCTGGATTTAAAGATGGAACAGAATTTACAAACAGACAGCTTAATACTGCTCTTGCCAGTGGTCAGCCTTATACAATTGTACCAAGCAGAGATACCATAGGGCATGGAACAGCAGTTGCAGGAATTGCTGCCGGTAACGGAAGAGCAAGTCCAGCAAGAAGTAACAGGGGTGCGGCATTTGAAGCCTCAATAATAGCAGTTAAACTCGGAAAGTCTGATGTAGAAGGCTTTACAAGAACTACCGATGTAATGAGAGCAATAAAATATATTTCCGATAGGTCTGAAGAGCTTAATATGCCATGCTCCATAAATTTAAGCTATGGAACAAATAATGGTTCTCATGATGGGACATCGTTGTTTGAAACGTTTATAGATTCAATGTCCGAAAAATGGAAAACTGTTATCTCTGCTGCAACAGGGAATGAGGGGTCATCCGGACATCATTTTTTTTCAAGAATAAAAGAAAATGAAATTTTAAATATTGATTTTGTAACTGACGGAAGTGTTAATAAAATATACTTGACCTTATGGAAAAATTTTGTTGACAATATAACCTTTGAACTTGTTTCGCCAAGCGGCAAATCAACAGGTATAATCCGTCCGGTTGAAACAATAACAAGAATTACTCTTGACGGAGTGCAGGTATCGGTTTTATACGGTCAGCCTACACATTACAGAACAAATCAAGAGGTTTATTTTTTGCTGAGCAGAAAAGATAAGGCTATTTCGTCGGGTGTATGGAGGCTTATTGCAAGGGGTGAAAAAATAGTTGATGGAGCATTTGATATATGGCTTCCTACAATAGAAGATGTTGCAAATACCACATCTTTTTTGCTTCCGAATGTTGAGTTGACAATGACATTGCCTTCAACAGCAAAAAATGTTATCTCAGTCGGAGGATATGAAGCCGTAACAGGTATTAGCAGTGATTTTTCTGGAAGAGGTTCTTTTAGGCGAGGATATTTTATCAAGCCAGATATAGTTGCACCTGCCGTTAATATTGTAACTGCAAAATCAGGTGGCGGATATGATTCTTTTACAGGAACAAGTATGGCTGCACCTTTTGTTACAGGCTCGGCTGCATTAATGATGCAATGGGGTATCGTTGAGGGGAATGACCCATTTTTATACGGACAACGTGTGAAGTCATTTCTTTGCAAAGGTGCAGAACGTAAATTCCCTATTAAATATCCCAATCCAATATGGGGCTGGGGAACGTTAAGCCTTTGCAATACAATGAATATTCTGACGGATTACAATTAGGGAGGAAATATATGTCCATTGATAAGGCTTTGCAGGATTTTATAAATGACCCTAACACCGTAGATTTTGTTACACGTAAAAGCGACTATTTTTTAAATTATGTTAAAGACAATCCGGATATAGTGTTAACTCAGACTTTATATGGAAATTTTATTGTAGGATATATTAATTCAGCTAATTATGATTATATTATACAAAACTTAGGAAGCGGATATATAAGTTCTGTATCATCAATTTTAG
>ENA-UOYA01000694-UOYA01000694.1-activated-sludge-metagenome-genome-assembly--contig:-NODE-694-length-40377-cov-128.810922_pt1 | contig 40377 bp, 24 predicted proteins | sample MGYA00238163_ERZ764804 | MGnify/ENA primary metagenome ERZ764804 (study PRJEB28919, sample SAMN05720223) | activated sludge metagenome | isolation source: Anaerobic digester | place: Hong Kong...
CAGATTTCAGATTCCAGATTCAAGAACTTGTCCGCCTACCGGCGATTAAAGATTTCAGAACTAGTCCGCCTCCTGGAGGATTTCAAAACTTATCCGCTACTTGACAAATTCAAGAAGATCTGGCGCTGGCTAATTTAGGACAACTGCTGGACTAAAAGCGTGTTTTTTCCCAAACCTGCAGGTTTTTCATCTGTTTACCTTCAATATCCAGCTTAACTACCGTTTTAACCTTGTGAAATCCATTGTTGCCGGCTGCGCCCGGGTTAATAAACAACAAGTTATGCTTGCTATCAAACTTTACCAGGAGTATATGGCTATGCCCACAAACCAGCAAGTTGACCTCATTGCTATTAATGGCTTCATACACAATTGGCTCATATCTTCCCGGCCTGCCTCCAATATGGGTCATAAACACAACAATATCTTCGACCCGAAAATGCTGTGAAAGTGGGTAGCTCAGCCTAACTCTGGCATCGTCAACATTGCCGTAAACTGCCCTGAATGGCCTAAAGCTGGCCAACCTATCGGCCAAGCTAAGGGAGCCAATATCCCCCGCATGCCAAATTTCATCGACATCGGAGAAAAATTCCATTACTCCATCATCTAAAGTCCCATGCGTATCGGAGAGTATTCCTATCCTTTTCATCTGCCTATCCAGCTAATATTCAAACTTCTACTAAGTTGCCTAAGTATTATGCTACTAGAAAACTACTATTCCGACACTCCTGTATGCTTAAGCCGCCATCCACCGGTCTTCCATAACCACTCATTTTGTGTTTATTAAATAAATGTTGGTTAAAATTCTTAAGCAATCCACCGCAAATGAAAAATTAGCGGCAACAGGAGTTACTCTAAAATCGAAATATATAGGTTTTGACTTGGTATTCAGCTTCAAGGGGAAAAAAATTGCCAGTAGTATTTATAACATTCAGACTAATAGGAAGGTAACAGATTATATGTTTTTTTTGATAAAAAACTTGACACGAGTTGTTTAACGCCATAAAATTGCCTACCAAATAGCTTAATATTTAAGCAGGTTCGAATCAGAAATATTTAAAATGGTTGTTTCTATGAGAAAATTGAGCGGCTTCCTCTCATTTTTTTTTATTATTTTACTGGTATTACCCGCAAGCAAAATAGCAGCACAGAACATAAAAATAAGTGGAACAGTAATTTCACTAACAGGAGGATATCCCATAAGGGGGGTTACAGTGGTAGTAGTTGGATCGGCACGGGGAACATTTACCGATAGCCTGGGCCGGTACGAGCTGGTAACCCCATCAATCTCCAAAACTCTACGCTTTACATGCATTGGCTATAAGACCCAGGAGGTTGACATAGCCGGACGAAGGGTTATAGACGTTGCGCTTGAGGAAGAGGCCATTGAAATGCAGGAGGTAAAAGTTACAGCGTTGGGAATAATGCGGGCGGAGCGATCAACCGGCTATGCTTTACAAAGCGTAAAGGGTGAAGACATTAACCGCACCAGCGAGACAAGCCTGCTGAATGCTCTTCAGGGGAAAGTAGCAGGCGCAATTATTACAAGCACGTCCGGGGCAGTAGGCGCATCATCCAGAATAGTGCTTAGGGGAATTAACTCGCTCAATACCGATAACCAGCCTCTATTTGTGGTTGATAACGTGGTGCTGAGCAACGCCAATTTCGGAAACACTACAACCGAAGGGGTGAACAGGGGAAGTGGCGTTGCCGATATTAATCCTAATGATATTGAGGATATTACCGTTCTAAAAGGGCCTAATGCGGCAGCACTCTACGGATCGCGTGCAGCCAATGGGGTTATAATCATTAAGACCAAGAGTGCCGATGTTGACGATCATTTTGGCGTATCGTTCAACAGCACCATCACCATGGAGTCGCCAATGCGGCTGCCAGAATTTCAAAATAAGTACGGACAAGGCTCTGGTGGTTTGTTTGAATTTTATGATGGCATGGGTAATGGCATTAACGACAATGTTGATGAAAGCTGGGGACCGCCTCTCGACATTGGGCTAATGATACCTCAATGGAACTCTCCTGTGGCAGGCGGGATTAGGCAACCTACTCCTTGGATTTCCCATCCCGACAATGTAAAGAATTTTTTTGAAACAGGAATGACTTTTACCAACAATGTTTCAGTTGAAGGTGCTGATGAAAGCTATGCTGCACGCTTCTCCTACACTAATACCGAGCAAAAAGGAATGGTCCCGAACACCGACCAGTCGAAGAATAACGTAATGCTCAACGCCTCCATTTCGCCCTATACCTACCTAACCCTAAATGCCAGCCTTGGCTACGTGAACACCCACAGCGACAACCTGCCCGCCTACGGCTACGATGCACAAAACGTTATGCAGCAATTTCTTTGGTTTGGCCGCCAGGTTGATGTTGCCGATTTGAGGCAGTATAGATTTCCCGACGGGTCAAAGCGAAATTGGAACTACAGCTACCATAATAACCCCTACTTCACCCTGTATGAAAACCTCAACGGGCTTGACCGCGACAGGCTGTTTGGACAGGGAAGTATAAACCTCAAATTTACCGATTGGCTCAACCTTAAAGTTGGTGCAGGCATTGACTACTTTAAAAACTACAACAACGCCCGCTCCGCTTTTGGAGATATAGACAGCCCGTTGGGCTACTATGGCGAATCGCATCTGACCTTCAGGGAGTTGAATACCGACTTTCTGCTCTCCTTCAACCGCAACCTTTCAAGCAAGCTATCGTTAAGCTTTAACCTTGGAGGTAACCTGATGAGGCAATACTCCCAATCGCTCAATTCCTACGCCACCGAGCTATCGGTTGAAGATGTTTACACGCTTGAGAATAGCCGGGGTCCGGTGGTTTCAATTAACTCACTATCCCGAAAGCAAATTAATAGCCTGTTCTACAACGGACAGCTGGTTTGGAAAAATGCCCTGTTTTTCGACTTCACCGGGCGTAACGATTGGTCCAGCACGCTGCCACTGAACAACAATACCTATTTCTACCCATCGTTCAACCTTTCAGCTGTCCTATCCGATCTTTTCGATTTTCAATCACCTACTTTGAATATGGTTCAGGTCAGAGCTGGGTGGGCACAGGTAGGCACTGATACAGATCCCTACCAGCTACAACCGGTTTACCGCTTCGACCAGGGATGGCACGAGTCAACCAAGCTGCCTGCTATTTACATTCCCAACGATCTACCAAACCCCAACCTTAAGCCCCAGCGTACTAACTCTCTTGAGGTAGGTGCTACACTGAAATTGTTCATGAGCAGGCTTGGTATAGACCTTACCTACTACAACCAAAAGACATTCGACCAAATAATCCGCCTACCCGTTAGCGCCACCACCGGCTACACATCCAAAATTGTTAACGCGGGTGAAATAGACAACAGCGGTATTGAGCTTACGCTCGATGGCGTGCCGGTGAGAACACGTTCCGGATTCGAATGGAGCATAAACCTGAACTTCGCATGGAACAAAAACGAGGTGAAGGAGTTAGCCGAGGGACTCAAGCAGTACGTTTTGGGTGGATACTGGAGCCTCGACGTACTTGCAATCCCAGGTCAACCAGTTGGCACACTCTATGGATACGACTTTAAACGTAATGAAAACGGAAAAATAGTATTCTACGATGGGTTACCTGCACAGGGCGAAATACATGCTTTGGGTAACTACACCCCCGACTGGACAGGTAGCATTGCTAACTCGCTACGATACAAAAATTTATCACTCAACTTTCTCATTGATGCCCGATTTGGTGGCGAGATTTATTCCATGACTTCAACCTGGGGTAGATACGCTGGTGTTTTAAAGGAAACATTAAAAGGGCGTGAAGGTGGAATTATAGGGGTTGGCGTAATGCAGAACGAAGCGGGTGAATGGGTACCCAACAATGTAGTAGTTACGGCCGAAGAGTTCAACAAGGCTGCCTACAACAACAACATCGCCTACTCCAGCGTTTTTGACGCCAGCTTTGTGAAGCTCCGCGAGATATCGCTTGGCTACACCTTCAACCACATTGCCAATAACCTTATTAAGGAGATTTCTATAGCCGTTGTTGGTCGAAACCTTGCACTGCTCTACGCCCGAGTGCCCCATATTGACCCGGAAACCGCTTTCAGCAACAGCAATGTCCAAGGCCTTGAATTTGGCCAGCTGCCCTCGCCCCGTAGCTATGGGTTAAGTTTAAATTTAAAGTTTTAATGCTGACAAATAATGGATACCCCTATGTGGAGATGGTTTAAGATATATAGATGGATTGCCATAACGGGCATACTTGTAGGCATGGTATCATGCACCGGTGATTTTGAGGAGCTAAACAGGAATCCAAATGCGATTGGTGCAAATGCTGACCACCCCGACATGCTGCTGACCCATGCTGTCGAATCGCTGGGCGATCAGCTTTTCGATGTGTGGCTGGGTCACGAAATTGGCTCATGCTGGGTTCAGCACATGGCAAAGGTTCAGTACACCGATGAGGACAGGTATGTTCCCCGCAATGATGTTATCAATTCCGTTTGGAACAACCTTTACGCCGGGCCGGGAATTGAAATTCAAAGAATTTACGAGATAGGCCAGAGAAAAGGCCATGCCAACTACATCGGCGTTGCTCTGGTGCTGAAATCATACCTTTTTTCTGTACTCACGGATTTGTATGGCGATATACCCTATACCCAAGCATTCAACCCAGATAGCACCCTTACGCCACAGTACGATACACAGGAAAGCATCTACCTGAACCTCATTCAGAACCTGAAATATGCCAACGAGCTTCTTAACCCTTATGGCGATGGTATTGAGGGCGATATCCTTTTTCATGGCGATATCCTTAAATGGAAGAAATTTGCCAACTCATTGCGTTTAAGGATTTTACTCCGGATGTCGGGTCATGCCGAACAGGAGCAGTTCGTCAAGTCAGAAATGTCCTCAATTTTGGGAAATTCAACCGACAATCCAATATTTACCTCTAATTCTGACAATGCAGCGCTTCACTACCTTGGCTCTTACCCCAACAACCACCCCTTGAACGAAACCTACAAAACCCGCGATGACCACAGGGTGAGCAGAACCCTTGTTGATGTCATGTATAACCCAGGTAACCATGATAACCCCGACTGGAGAATTGTGGTTTACGCCCAAACGCCACAGGCCGGAGGCTTCTGGATTGGCCTTCCCAACGGTCTTACATCTGCTAAAGCTGCAGCATACTTAGGCAATGGAATCAGGCGTACTTCAAAAATTGGGGAGTATTTTATTCGACCCAACGCACCTGCCATGTTCATGAGCTTCGCCGAAGTAAACTTCATACTTGCCGAAGCTGCACAACGCAACCTGATTGACATCAGCCCTCTTACCCCAAAGGATTACTACGAAATGGGAATTGATGCTTCATACAGGCAATATGCCAGGGAAATAGTTGAAAATATACCCGTTTACTACCCATCGTTTGAAGGGGTTAGCATAAACATAGACGATTTTATTACCGATTTCCTGAACCATAACGGTGCATGGGATGCCGCTAACCCACTACAAAAAATCGCTACCCAAAAATGGGTGGCCATGTTCGACCAGGGACTTCAAGCTTGGTTTGAATGGCGAAGAACTGGGTATCCGGTTTTAACGCCAGCAGAGGATGGACTGAATGGTGGTAAAATACCCGTAAGGCTTCGCTACCCATCCGACGAGTACTCGCGAAATGGTGAAAACGTGGCAAAAGCAGTTGCACTGCAGGGAGACGACAACCTAAATACCCCGGTTTGGTGGGATTGCAATTAAGCTGATTTTAGAAGATAACAATATCTAAAACTTATGGAAAAGTTCAAAATGTATTTCGTGAAGCTGATTTTGCCCATTGCCCTTACTACCTTGTCGTTAGGTTCCTGTATTGAAAACCAGGACCTCATGACCAGCAACGTGCGTACAGGAGGTATCCTTGATGCGTCAGAGCTAGTGCAGTTTAAGCCCAGTGCCGTTAACCAGGACGACTCAATTTACCTTTCGGTTTACCAGGGTCCACCGGTTGTTGCTGTGAAGGTATTTAAGAGATATGTTCACATGGCCGATAATTCAGCCACTCCAGAAATGCTGCTTGATAATATTGTTTTAAACGGAGCAAATGGCACCGACACCTTTTATGTTACCAAAATTTACTCATGGGATGAGCTGAAGCAGGGTTACTCCAAGCTAGGAAACGGCATAGATGATTTTCCCCCCGATGCTGCCAGCGCCGATGTGGGCGATTACTTTGCTTTAAAGTATGTATCGGTGATGGACAATGGATTCGAATCCCTTAACCGTTCCACCACAAAAATTCTAGTTGCGAACTCGTATGCCGGTTTCTACACCTCGCACATCACTTACTTTCACCCAACACTTGGCGGTGCTTACCCAGACAAACCGTACATTAATACCTACACCCAAAAGCAGCTAATCACCCTTTCCGTCACCAGCTGCACCACAAACTTTGCCCTCTGGGGCAGCTACGGAGAGTCAATGGATATCACCATTAACCCCGACAACTCTGTGGTATTCAATATTGTTGGTTTTGACTACATAGTTAATGAGGGCGACCCCTACAACCCCGCTTACCATTCATACTACGATCCCACTAACAGCACTATTCACCTCTACTACTACTGGGAGGGCGTTGGTGGTTACCGGGTAATTTGGGAAACCTTATCCCCTAACATTTAAACTTAACAAAAATTTAACCCAGACCGTGGAAGTGGTTTGAGTTTGGTAAAAAGTTAACAAATATGATAAACCGCCAATGGCAAGCCATACAATTAAAACTAATTTAAGGTACACGATATGAGAAAGCTATTTACCGGATTAACCATTGCTTTTATTCTGCAGTTGTTTAGTGGAATTTCACACGCCGAGGGAACCAAGCAGCTCATGCCCAACTCCTCCGACAGGCTATGGCTGGAGTTTAACGTATTCGGCACAGGAAGCAGCAGCTTTGCCGGGTACAACTGTTCTGCCGAAAAAAGGCTGAACATCAGGCTTGTTGCCGGCGAGAAGGTTTTCTTTGGCTTTAAGATGAACACTATTAACTATGGGGGAAATGTATATACAAATCCCAATAACGCCTACTACAGAATAAGGAAGCCCGATGGCAGCATAGCTGTGGCCGAATCGAATATTCCAACATCAGGTGCAGGATACATTGCAAATTATTCCCAGGCCACCACCGGCCCAAACGGTGCCAAGCTAAACGGTGTTACCATAACCGGTGGCTACAGCCCAAAAACCTTCACTGCCGACCAAACCGGCGACTACTACATCGAGTTTAGATATTTCAATAACCACCGTTTTGCGCTGGAGTTCTTCGACATCACGGTAACCGATTCCAACAACAACATTATCACCAACCCAGGCGAGCCAAACAAGCCGGCAGGTAGGATATGGTCAAAAACATGGCAGCTAACCACCACCAGCTTCACCCAGTACCCGGTGAATAACTACTTCTACGTTTTCACCTCCGATGACTTCGTGAACAAGATCAACTTCCAGTACTACCCCTTTTCGTTTACGTTTCAGTCTAACTCCTACGGTTTAATAACCCCCACTAACGAGCCAAACTACATCAAAAGGGCACAAAGCAAGGATAACGATCAAACATCAGCTGCATCGGAGTATAGAATCTACCTCAACGATCCCGACAGGAACATTTGGCCTACCACACGATTGGCCGCTCCTAAAACTCAGGTTTGGGCCAACGATACCCTCTTCTTCGACTACCAGTACGATCGCACTCCCCAACAGCTGGCTTTTGCTGATCACGACATTTACCTCACCAAGAATAAGGTGGGTTGTGAGTACAGCTCCATTGCTATTTTCAAGATAAACTCCAACATTGATGCATTTACTGCTATTTTGATAGACCTGGACGGCGATGGAGGCTACTCCACTGCAGGTAACGATCGGGTTATATACCGTAACATGCGAAGAGGGAATAACTATATCCTCTGGAACTTCAAGAATGATGCCGGCGCCGAGGTGGCAACAGGTGTTTACCATGCTTCGGCCACCTTTATGGGTAGAGGCCCAACAAATTTTCCTGTTTACGATGTGGAGCAGTGCGATGGGGTAATCACCTCTTCCATCCGACCCTTCAGGAAGCTTAACGCTACCATATACTGGGACGATACCTATATCTCCCGATGGGGCGACGAAACAGGACATGGGCTTATGGACGAAACTCAGCGTAAGCAGCTTAAGGTTAGCACCATCATACCCCGTATATGGTCGTGGAATGCGAACCTTGAAAATACAAACTTCAACGGCAACTTAAATACCATGAATACATGGTTCAACGCTATAGACCTGGGATATTCCGATATCACCATTCACGTGAACCAGAGCACTACCCAGTGCATCAACGGGTTAGCACCATGGGTTGGAGATATTTACAAGCAGGGACTACCCAACAATACTATAACCTTTACACAAGCTGATTTTACAACTAAATTTTTTGATCCTATTGAGGATCCCCTTACCCGAATCCGTATAAAATCGCTACCGGCAAATGGCTCGCTTAAGCTGTCAGGAACAGCAGTTACTGTGAACCAGGAAATCACTCTGGCCAACCTGGCCAACCTAACCTTTACCCCAAATACCGGATGGGTTGGCATTACCCAGTTCGACTGGGAGGCAAAGAATAGCCAGTTCTGGTCAATGAACGCCGATAAGGTTTACATCACTGTAAACACACCTCCTACCATATCATCCATTGCCGACCAAAACCTGTGTACAAACAACCCCTCCCCGGCCATACCTTTTACGGTAAACGATAGCGAAACTCCCGCAGCCAACCTTACCGTTACGGCATACTCTCACGACCCAACCTTTGTTCCAAACAGCTCCATTACCATTGGCGGTAGCGGAACCAACCGTACCATTAGTGTTACCCCTGTAGCCAACAAATCGGGCCATGCCATTATTTACGTTATGGTTGATGACGGGCTATCGCAAACCATTCAGGAATTTGCTGTATATGTTGGCCCCGATTTGGAATTTAGCGGGGACACCACCATTTGTGTTGGTCAGGATTTGTACCTGGTGGCTCAAGAGGTAGGTGCCTCATCCTATACATGGAAGTACAACGGAACTGTGGTGGCTAGCACCCAAACCCTATCAAAGGCATGGGGTAGTTTTAGCGCCGGTAGCTGGTCGCTAACGGTTAGTAAGGGTAGTTGCGTTTCAACCCGGAACTTCCAGGTAACCATATTCCCCTTAACAACTTTCACTGGCGATCAAAATGTATGCGTTGGTGAGGAAATCAACCTCAGCGCCACCGAGAACAACGCCTCCTACGAATGGAAAAAGGGGACAACCATTGTTTCTAGCACAAAACAGTTCGTCAAACCCAGCGCAACGCTTAGTGACGCAGGTACCAATTATACCCTTAAGGTTACCAAATCGGGCTGCTCAGCAACCTCCAACCCGTTTGCTATAACGGTAATAAACGCACCCAACGTTGGCCTGACGGTTACTGGCAGCACGGTTGACCCTGGGCGTAATGGAACAATAACCATTGGTTCTGCTCAATCGGGTGTTACCTACAACATATACAAAAATGAAACCTTAATCACATCGGGAGTGGGAGCAGGAGCAAACCTTACCATAACAGTCCCGGCTGCCAACCTCTCTGTTGGTTCAAACCTTTTTGTGGTGAAGGCTGATAACGGCAACTGCGAGGTACCGCTCTCCAGCACCGCAACCATTACCGTAAGGGAACCCGGTTTTACCATTACCGTAATATCGGCCAATACAACCGAGGCCGGAGGCACCGCTTCCTTTACCGTGGTATGCAAAACCCAACCTTTAGCCAACGTGATCCTTCAGTTTACCAGTACCGATTTGACCGAGGGAACAGTAGTCTCATCCATCACCTTTACAACAGCAAACTGGAACACGCCTCAAACGGTTACCGTTACCGGTGTTGACGATTACGTGGTGGACGGAAACATCAGCTACACCATTCAGGTTGGACCTTCGTCAAGTAGCGACAGCTACTACAACGGTATTGATCCCCCGGATATCAACATGGTGAATACCGACAACGATGTAGCCGCTGTGGTGGTTAACCCTACTTCGGGCCTCACAACCACCGAAGCAGGTGGAACAGCAACCTTCACCGTTAGGCTGGCAGCACAACCCGGAGCCAACGTTTCGCTCACCTTGAACTCAAGCAATACTGCCGAGGGAACTGTTTCGCCTGCAAGTCTTACCTTCACTTCTACCGACTGGGCAACGCCTAAAACTGTAACTGTTACTGGTGTGGATGATTATGTGGATGATGGCGATGTAACGTACTTCATTCAAACCTCCGGCACTACCAGCACCGATCCATTATTCAACAACCTCAACGTGGCTGATGTGACGGTAATCAACACAAATAATGATGTGGCAGGTATAGTTGTTCAACCAACATCCGGGCTCACCACCACCGAGGGTGGCGGACAGGCCAACTTTACCATTCGGCTCAACAGCCAACCAGTTTCAAGCGTTACAGTTGGTTTAAGCTCAAGCAATACAGGCGAGGGAGCTGTTTCACCATTAAGCGTTACCTTTAATGCAGGTAACTGGAACTTGAGCCAAACCATCACAGTTACCGGGGTAAATGACGATGTGGATGACGGCAATCAGAGCTACACCATAGTTACAGCACCTGCAACCAGCACCGATACCAGGTATAGTGGGACGAACGCTTCAGATGTGTCAGTTGTAAATATTGACGATGATGATGCTGGCATTATAGTTTCACCTATCAGCGGCTTAATAACGACTGAGGCAGGTGGTTCTGCAACATTCACGGTTAAGCTGAACTCAAAGCCTACTGCTAATGTAACCATTGCGCTTACCTCAAGCAAGCCAGCTGAGGGAGCGGTCTCGCCTTCAACCCTAACCTTTACACCATCGAACTGGAGCACAAACCAAACAGTAACAATTACCGGAGTTGACGATTTTGTTGACGATGGCAACCAATCATACACCATAAACGGTTTGGCCTCCAGCTCCGATGGGAACTACACTGGAAGAAGTTTTACTGTTTCGGCCACCAATACTGACAACGATGAGGCTGGTATAACGGTTGCCCCAACCTCAGGGCTAACCACATCTGAGTCGGGCGGGCAGGCCACCTTCACCATAGTTCTCAACAGCCAGCCAACCGCCGATGTAACCATTGGCTTATCGTCCAGCAATACTGCTGAGGGAACGGTAAGCCCGACTTCCATTACTTTCACTTCTGCAACGTGGAGCATAGCTCAAACAATTTCAATTACCGGAGTTGACGACATGGTTGCTGATGGCCCTGTTAGCTACACAATTGTAACGGCCACTGCTTCCAGCTCCGACTCAAAGTATAGTGGGCTAGACCCTGCCGACGTTTCGGTTATAAACAATGATAACGATGTGGCAGGAATCACCGTTACTCCAACGGTTCTCACCACCAGTGAGGCCGGATCATCAGTAACCTTCACCATCGTCCTAAACACCAAGCCATCCGGTGATGTTACCATTAACCTCTCGTCCAACGATTTGACCGAGGGTACCGTTTCTCCGGTTAGCGTAACCTTTACTACTACAACGTGGAATACCCCAAAAGTTGCTACCGTAACACCCGTAAACGATGACGAGGACGATGGCGATGTTGCCTACACCATAGTAACTTCTAATGCAACCAGCTCCGATCCCGGCTATAACAACATGAACCCAGCCGATGTTACCGTAACCAACGTAAACGATGACGTGGCCGGGTTTACCGTTAGCCCAACAGCAGGACTTCAAACCACCGAGGCGGGCGGTACGGCCACCTTTACGGTAAAGCTGAATTCCAAGCCAACAGCCAACGTTACCATTAACCTCTCCTCGAGCAACCCCGCCGAGGGTACCGTAAATCCCACAAGCTTAACCTTTACTCCTACAGGATGGAACACCTCTCAAACAATCACCATTACCGGTGTGAATGATGACGTTGATGATGACAACGTGGCCTACACCATCATAACCAACCCTGCAACCAGCACCGATACAAAGTACAACGGCCTTAACCCGACCGATGTTTCCGTAACCAACATCGACAACGACACGGCCGGATTTACCGTTAGCCCAACAACAGGGTTGCAAACCACCGAGGCGGGCGGTACGGCCACCTTTACGGTAAAGCTGAATTCCAAGCCAACCGCCGATGTAACCATTTCAATCGCCTCAAGCAACCCAGCCGAGGGAACTATTAATCCAACAAGTTTAACTTTTACTCCTACTGGCTGGAACACCCCTCAAACAATCACCATTACCGGTGTGAATGATGACGTTGATGACGACAACGTGGCCTATACAATTATTACCAACCCTGCAACCAGCACCGATACAAAGTACAGCGGGGTCAACCCAACCGATGTTTCAGTAACCAACATTGACAACGACACGGCCGGATATACAGTTAACCCCACTTCAGGGCTACAAACCACCGAGACGGGTGGAATAACCACCTTCACCATCCGGCTCAACACTAGGCCAACGGCCAATGTTACCATTTCAATCACTTCAAGCAATACCAACGAGGGAACTGTAATACCAACCAGCGTTACATTCACCCCAGCAACATGGAGCAACCCGCAAACAATAACCATCACTGGTGTGGATGACGATATTGACGACGATAACGTGGCCTACACTATTATCACCGGTGCTGCAACCAGCTCCGACACCAAGTATAGCGGGCTCAACCCAGCCGATGTTTCAGTAACCAACATTGACAACGATACGGCCGGATTTACAGTTAACCCAACTTCAGGGCTGCAAACCACCGAAGCGGGCGGAACGGCCACATTCACAGTGAAGCTGAACTCCAAACCAACAGCCAACGTTACCATCACCCTCGCCTCGAGCAACCCCGCCGAGGGAACAGTAAATCCCACAAGTTTAACCTTCACCTCCGGTAATTGGAATTCGCTTCAAACAGCTACCATCACCGGTACGGATGATGATGTGGACGACGACAACGTGACCTATACCATCACCACTGGCACTGCTACAAGCACTGATGCCAAGTACAACGGACTCAACCCACCCGATGTTTCAGCTACCAACATTGATAACGATGATGCTGGTGTTGCTGTTTCTCCATACGAAGGTCTTTACACCACCGAGGCTGGAGGAACAGCTACCTTTACAATGAAGCTTACCAGCAAGCCTACGGCCAACGTCTCCATTACACTTGTATCGCTCAACACCAACGAGGGAGTGGTATCGCCCAGCACGGTGCCTTTTACCCCTGACAATTGGAATACCAACCAAACCATTACGGTAACCGGTATGAACGATGACGTGGACGATGACAACGTGGCCTACACCATACAAACACAGCCCTGCATCAGCTCCGATCCGAAGTACGACGGGCTTAACCCGGTTGATGTTTCGCTTACCAATATTGACAACGATAATGCAGGCTATATACTCTCACAGCAAAACATCACCTATTCAGAGTCTGATTCCCCGGTTAGCGTAACCTACCGGTTGTCCTCTAAACCAACCGCAAACGTCTCGTTTAACCTGGAATCGCAGAACACCAGTAAGGGAACAGCTTCTCCTGCCAGCCTAACCTTTACCAGTGGTAACTGGAATGTTGAGCAAGTTGTAACCATCACTCCGGTTAATAACTATGTGGTGGATGGCGATGCTACCTTTGCAATTGCCACTTATTCTGCCACCAGTGGTGATAGTAAGTATAACGGATTAAACCCACCCGATGTTAACGTTACCTGTACCGATGATGATGTTGCCGCCATTAACGTTTCGGCAATAAGCGGGAACACTCGTGAGGTTGGAACCACGGCCACTTTCACCATTGTTCTCAACAGCCAGCCAGCTGCAGATGTAACCATTGGATTGTCATCGAGCAATACGGCCGAGGGAACTGTTAGTCCAGCCTCAGTTACTTTCACTTCCTCAACATGGAACGTTGCCCAAACGGTTACCGTTACCGGCGTTAACGATGTTGTTGCCGATGGAAATATAACCTACACGGTTATCATTGGTGCAGCAACCAGCGCCGATCCGAACTACAACGGGCTTAATCCCGATGATATTGCTGTAATCAACATTGATGACGATCAGGCCGGGGTGAATGTTTTCCCTGTCAGCGGGCTAACTACAAAGGAGGATGGTTCAACTGCTACCTTCCAGATAAGCTTGAACACCGCACCGGTCAGCAATGTAACAATAAGCTTTGCGTCGTCCGATGAAACCGAAGGAACAGTATCTCCAACCCAGCAAGTTTTCAACAATACAAGCTGGAATAGCCCGGCAACAATAACCATAACAGGAGTAGATGACCTAGCTGAAGATGGCGATCAGCCTTATACAGTGACCATTTCATCGGCAAGCAGCGATCCTAACTACAACAACTTGTCCATACCCTCGGTGTCGGTTACCAATCTTGACGACACCAAGCCCCGTGCAGCTGATGATGCAGCAACTACGCCTGAAAAAGACCCGGTGCAGGTTGATGTTCTGGCCAATGATAAAGGTCTCGATAAGAATGGAATAGTGGTTACAATTGCTGCAAATCCAACCCATGGTAGCGTAGCCGTTCAACCCGACAATACCATTACCTACACTCCCAATGGGCTGTTCAATGGTGATGATACCTTTACCTACCGGGTAACAGATAGAGACGGAGGTTACGACGAGGCAAATGTTACCATTACGGTAACCTTTGTAAACGACATTCCTGTTGCCGTTGACGATGCCAGGGGAACAAGCATCAACACTCCACGTGTTGTGGATGTTCTCTTCAATGACCATGGACTTGAGGATGGTGGAATTTCCGTTACAATAACCGAAGCTCCCAACCCAACACAGGGGAATGCAACGGCCAACGCGGACAATACCGTAACCTTTACTCCTGCTTCGGGCTATTTGGGAGTTGCAACCTTCAAGTACAAAGTTGAGGACGTAAATGGCGACTCCGACGAGGCCACTGTTACCATCAATGTTCGTCCTGTTAACCACATACCCGATGCCGTTGATGATAATGCTACAACATTTATAAATACGGCTAAAAAAATCAACGTGCTGGCAAACGATGCAGGCCTGGATGATGGTTTTGGAAGTTTAATCATATTTGCAAACCCTGCCCATGGGATTGTTGTGGTTAACCCTGACCGCACGATTACCTATACCCCTGATGCCGGCTTCTCGGGTACCGATAACTTCTCATACCTCATCGAGGATGTAGATGGCGACTACGATATTGCCGTTGTAACCATCACCGTAACCAGTGTGCCCAACCACCTTCCAACCGCATACGACGATTACCGGGGGGCTTCAAGGAATACTCCTGTAACAGTTGATGTGCTCATCAACGATACAGGGCTTGAGGACGGGATCCAAAACTTGACGGTTACAACCCAACCTGTAAATGGCAACGCTCTGGTAAATCCCGATCATACCATAACCTATACTCCAAATACCGATTTTGTTGGGGTAGAAATATTTGGATACCAGGTTTGCGATGTGGATGGTGATTGCTCCACTGCAAATGTCCACATAAACGTTAAGGAGGGCATAAACATTGTGCCTGTAGCCAACGATGATACCGATTCAACCATTGTAAATACTCCAAAGAGCATTAACGTGCTGGCCAACGACACCGGTTTGGACGATGGGCTTGGCTCAATAACCATCTTCCAGCAACCCGAATTTGGAGCTGTTGTGGTGAATGCCAACCGAACGATAACATATACGCCTACCTACATGTTTGTTGGCACCGAAACCTTCCGCTACATGGTAACCGATGTGGATGGTGATTACGATATTGCAACGGTAACCATCAAGGTGAAGGAAAGGCCGAACTATATTCCCGTTGCTAATGACGACCGTAGGGGTTGCAGCTTTGAAACACCAGTGGTTGTGGATGTGCTATTCAACGATACAGGATTGGAAGATACACCCATCACGGTTTCCATTTCGCAGCAACCCACATCGGGAAATGCCATAGTGAACCCCGCTGATAACACGGTAACTTATACTCCTGCTACAGGATTCATAGGTGAAATGACTTTCCGCTACACGGTTGCCGATGCCGATGGCGATAGCGACGATGCGCTGGTTACCATCAAGGTTAAATCGGGTGTAAATATGGTTCCAATTGCCAACGCCGACAATGCCACAACTATTATGAATAATCCTGTTACCATAAATGTTCTCTCGAACGATACAGGATTAGATGATGGGTTTGGTGGGCTTTACATTTACCAGCAACCGGAGTTTGGTACTGTTGTGTTGAACGCCAATAGATCCGTTACCTATACTCCTGCCCACATGTTTGTTGGCGTTGAAACATTCCGCTACTATGTTGAGGATGCTGATGGTGATTACTCGCTGGCTACCGTTACCGTTACCGTCATCGAAAAGCCAAACTACGTTCCGATAGCCAATGACGATTACAGGGGATGCAGCTTCAACTCCAGCGTTACCGTTGATGTGCTTTCAAACGATACCGGAATTGACGATGTGCCTTTGACCCTATCTATCAACATAAACCCAACTGATGGCAATGCACAGGTTAACCCCGATAACACCATTACATTTACTCCATTCGATGGGTTTATCGGATTGACCACCTTTGGGTATAGGGTTACCGACGCCAATGGCGATAGCGATGAAGCCATGGTATTCATCAATGTGAAGGCAGGTATAAATGCTGTACCCCTGGCACGCGATGATAATGCCCATACTTTTATCAACAAATCCGTAGAAATCAATGTGCTGGCTAACGATGAGGGGCTTGACGACGGTTTTGGCGCACTAACCATCAGGCAACAACCTGCCTTTGGAACTGTTGTGGTGAATGCCAACCGAACCCTAACCTACTTCCCGGGATACATGTTTGTAGGCTCCGATAGCTTCAGCTACATGGTTGAGGATGTGGATGGCGACTACTCTGTGGCCATTGTTACCGTTGTTGTGGATGAAAAGCCCGACAGCAAACCCGTTGCCAACGACGACTCGCGGGGCTGCAGCTTCAACTCGGCCGTTACCGTTGATGTGCTAATTAACGATAGTGGACTGGATGATGTGCCGCTTGCCGTTTCCGTTACAGAAGCACCCCAAAGCGGCAGCGCCGTTCCAAACCCCGACAACACCATAACTTTTACCCCCGAGGCTAACTTCACCGGAACTATAACCTTCCGCTATACTGTTACTGATGTTGATGGAGACTTCGACGATGCACAGGTTACCATCCATGTGAAGGCTGGTCAGAATATTGTGCCGTATGCTGTTCCCGACAATGCAACAACCCTCGTGAATAAACCTGCTGTTGTGAATGTTCTGGCCAACGATACAGGTTTAGACGACGGGTTTGGCTCGCTGACAGTTTTCGAGCAGCCTAAGTTCGGAAGTGTGGTTGTAAACTCTAACCGCACGGTAACCTATACCCCCAGCTATATGTTTATTGGAGTTGAAACCTTCCGCTACATGGTAACCGATGTGGATGGCGATTACGCTATTGGCACCGTAACCATTACGGTCATTGAAAAACCCAACTCCATACCGGTAGCCAACGACGACCTCCGCGGGTGCAGCTTTGAAACTCCTGTGGTTGTTGATGTTCTAGTCAACGATACAGGGTTGGAAGATGTTCCCCTAACGCTTACTATTTCTGAGCTGCCCACAATCGGCAGCACGGTTGTTAATCCTAACAACACCATAACCTTTACCCCTCCAGCTGCTTTCACCGGTATTGCAACCTTCCGCTACACGGTTACCGATTCCGATGGCGATAGCGACGATGCGCTGGTTACCATACGGGTCAAGGAAGGTGAGAATTATGTACCCCATTCCAACGACGATGCGGCTTCAACCATTATCAATACAAATGTTGACATAAACGTTCTGGCTAACGACACAGGACTAGACGATGGCTTCGAAAGACTCATCATCTTTGAAATGCCCTCTTTTGGCACTGTTACTGTGAACGAAAACCGAACAGTAACCTACACTCCCTCATACATGTTCTTGGGAACCGACACATTCAGGTACTGGGTAGAGGATGTGGATGGCGACTACTCCATCGCAACAGTTACCGTTGAGGTAACCGAACGCCCCAACTACTTACCCGTGGCCAACGATGACTACAGAGCCACATCCCTTAACACGCCTAGAATAGTAGATGTTTTGGTAAACGATACCGGCCTGGACGATACTCCTGTAGAGGTTTCAATCACCAACCAAGCCTCTCACGGAACTACTGTTGTTGAAGCAGATAATACGGTTACCTATACACCACAAAACAGCTACCTGGGTGCCGACCATTTCAGCTACAGGGTAACCGACAGGGATGGCGACTGGGATGAAGCTACGGTATTTATCGACGTTAAACCTGTAAACATGATCCCTGTTGCTGTTGACGATTACGTGCAAACCTACGTTAACCAACCGGTTGATATCCATGTTCTTGAGAATGACTCCCTGCTCTACGAGGGGATAAAGAGCCTCCAGGTGTTCTCTGCCCCAAAATGGGGAACTGTTCAGGTTAACGACAACCATACGATTACCTACACACCCTCATACTTCTTTATTGGAAATGATGAGTTTAAGTACCTTGTTGAGGATGTAGATGGCGATTACGATATTGCTACGGTTTACGTGGTGGTTCTTGCCACGCAAAACGCCATTCCGGTTGCCAATGATGATCATCGGGCTACATCGAAAAACACCCCACTCGATATCAACGTGCTCATCAACGATGATGGGCTTGATGACGGTTGGATAAGGGTATTCATTGATGAGTTTCCCGACGCGGCTACGGGAACCGCTGCGGTTAAACCCGATAACATGGTATCATTTATACCGGCTACCGATTACCTGGGTCTGTCAACACTTAAGTACTTTATAGTTGATAGGAACAACGACACCAGCAATGTGGCTACCGTAACGGTTAACGTCAAGGAGGTTAATTTTATCCCTGTGGCCAATGCCGACACCGCCTCAACCAACATGAACGTTCCCCTGCTTGTTGACGTGGTGAACAACGACACCGGACTCGACGATGGGCTCGACTACATCAAGGTAATGGGTAAACCGCTTCATGGCTTTGCCTACGCCTTCGACAACCATAACATCAAGTATTTCCCATCCAGCTGGTTTGTTGGAACCGACTCGTTAACCTACCTGGTAGCTGATGAGGATGGCGATTACGACATAGGAAAGCTATACATCACCGTAAACGAAAGGCCCGACCACAAACCCTTAGCCAACCCTGATGGGCGGGGTACAACTACCAACACCCCCGTTACCGTAGATGTTCTTTTCAACGATACCGGCCTGGAGGACGGTGGTATAAAGGTGCTGCTCAACATATTCCCCATTAACGGAAATGTGCTGCTCAACGCAGATAACACGGTAACCTACACACCCAACACTGGCTTTTTGGGAGAGGACGTATTCTACTACCAGGTTTGCGACTTCGACAGCGACTGCTCAAGCGCTGCGGTTACCATCAACGTTAAAAACGCCAACCTTGTACCTATTGCCTACAACGATACCGTTACTACTTTTAAGAACAAGGCCATCTCCATTAATGTACTGTTTAACGACAGGAACCTGAACGATGGGGGAATTAGAACGGTTGTGTTCAGCAACCCTACTAACGGAGCGGTATCTGTTAACCCCGACAACTCCATACTCTACACCCCCGCGAACAACTTCTTTGGTGTTGACTCGCTTTGGTACTATGTTGCTGATGTGGATGGCGACTACAGCCTGGCTAAGGTAGTTATAGATGTTCTCAACCGTGAGAACTTTACACCTCAGGCCAATGATGATGATGTTGAAATTTTCATGGATACCGAAACCACTATTGACGTGTTAACCAACGATACCGGGTTAAACGATGGAGTAAAAGCGTTGGCAGTTGAAACTTCACCAACCAATGGGATATGCCGTATAACCTCAGATTTCAAGGTTTACTACTCCCCACTTACCGGTTTTGTTGGTACTGAGACATTTACCTACCGGGTAACCGATAGGGACGATGAGAGCAGCGTGGCATACATAACTGTTCGGGTTGTACCCGACCCCGACGGGAAGGTTGTGGTACCCGAGGCCTTCTCACCCAACGGTGATGGATTCAACGACACCTTCGAAGTTCTAAATATAGGGCAATTCCAACACATTACCCTGAAGGTTTACAACCGTTGGGGTAACCTGGTTTACAAAAGCGATAGGTATAAAAACGACTGGGACGGAACAGCCAACGTATCCCTTTCGCTAGGCTCTAAACTTCCTGCCGGAACCTACTACTACCTGCTCGAAATTTTAGATACAGGTAAAACCTACAAGGGAAGCGTGTTTATTAAGCGATAATCATGTTAAAGTCGATATTTTTTTGAAAAATGAGAAAAATAGCCTATTTACTAACAGCAGGAGTGGTTGCCGTTTCGGCAACCACCCTGAGGGCACAGCAGGAGCCAATTTTCACCCACTACTTTCAGAATCCGGTGTCCATTAACCCCGCCATTGCCGGTACGGTACGAAACCTTAACCTAAGCCTCCTTTCCAGGTTACAATGGGTTGGCCTGGAAGGAGCTCCCAAAACCTTCAGCCTTTCGGCCCACATGCCCTGGCCCGAAAAGAGGATGGGAATAGGCCTTAACATAATGAATGATGACACCTGGCCGGTCAGCAATACACACATCTCGGCATCGTATGCATACCGCCTTAGACTAACCGACGAAATAACTCTTTCGCTTGGAATTAAAGGAGGTTTCACCTACTACCATGCCTCGCTTACCAACCTTCAGATAAACGACCCAAACGACCCGGAGTTTACCCAGAATGAAAGCCGATTCTACCCTAACCTGGGTGCAGGTGCTTACATTTACTCCGGCGAATTCTACGCAGGCCTTTCCCTACCACGTTTCCTTCAGACTTCATTTAATAAAAAGTTCGACAAAACCCTTAAAAGTCCACTCTACCTCATGGGGGGCTACAACCTGGAAATCAGCCCCAGCTGGGTTTTCATGCCATCAATGCTAATGGGTGCAATGATTGGACTACCCATGTCGTGCGACCTGACCGCCCAGTTTCTCTACCAGAGCAAATTTTACTTTGGCACCCACTACCGTATTGGCGATGCGCTGGGAATTTTCTTCGATATGAAGGTTAACGAATACCTATCATTCGGCTATGCCTTCGATTTCTCGCTTAATAAACTCTCCAGAATCAACACCGGAACACATGAGTTAATGCTTTCATACGCCTTTGCTCCCAAGTGGAAATTCTGATTATCGAGATATGAATTTGGGCATTACCATGCAAAACTCTATAAGTTTAGTCCAAAGCAACCATGATTATTTTGCAGGGTAAGCAGCACTGCAAAATTACCTGCATGTTCATCGTAAAGGTGAATATGCAGGTTTTAAAGGCTGCCTTTAAAAAGAGCCTAAATGCTTATAGAGTTGAGTCTTTACTTTCGGGTCTGAAAAATAGCTCCTCATCCATTATCTGGTCGTAGGCATCCGCATCAAGCACCGTAATTACACGGAGTAACGTATCGAGAAGAAATAAACTTTCAACTTGCCGGATTTCACCCGAGATATCCTTTACGTTGTACTTATGGGTAATCGAATAGCCAAGCAGCTCACCGGGATTATCCCTTAAAAGGTTCTCCAGGCTGTCTATAGCCCTTTTGCTTGGACTTGGCTTGCTCCTTTCCTGCTCTATGAGGTTATAGAGGTGGAAAGTAATGTTGCTTTTGTTGTACCTGGGAGTTAGCTCGCCAAATTCGGCTGGCTGGTAACCAGGATACTCTAATTTCATTGACTCCATCCAGCTCACCACGTTTTCTCTGGCCTTATCAGCAGAACTTTTTACATTTTCCTGCTTGCTCTGCCTGCATGAAAGGAGCACAACGGTGGCTGCCAGAACAGCCACGACTACAAGGATGTGATATTTTCCTAAAGTAAGTTTATTCATAGCCACCCCCTTATTTTTTGCCTGATAAAGCTACTAAATTTATACTTAGAATATTCCGGACTCTTTTTTAAATCTTTTAAAGTATTGACTAGCGAGAAGGTTTGGAAGGGGCATGCTCGTAGCTGGAATTATCTTTATTGTTCAACAAGGATAATCCCTAAAAATTTATGCCATACCGGCTTGAATCCTTTCCGCAGAGATTTACTAATTTTGTAGCAAGCAGCCATGCTGTTATTTTCAAATAGCCATTTAAATTGCTAGTAGATTTCCAACATGGCCACCTTGACAGAATACCATAAAAACAACACGATATGAATAATTTTGAATTTTTTAACCCGGTCAGAATTCTTTTCGGAAACGACAAAATCGAAAAAATCGGAATGCAGCTTAACCCAACCGATAGAATTCTTATGACCTATGGCGGTGGCAGCATTAAGAAAAACGGTACCTACGAAAGGATTAAGGCGGCACTTTCCAACTTCAGCGTTTTTGAATTCGGAGGAATTGAAGCCAACCCCAAGTACGAAACCCTGATGAAGGCGGTAGAGGTGGTTAAAAAAAATAATGTTGACTTCATACTGGCGATTGGCGGAGGTTCAGTAATAGACGGAACAAAATTTATTGCAGCAGCCAGCCTATACGAAGGGTCCGATCCATGGGATCTGCTAATAAAGAATATAGTAGTAACCAAGGCCATACCATTTGGGGTTGTTTTAACGCTTCCGGCTACAGGTTCCGAAATGAACTCGGGTGCGGTGATAAGCCGTCTTGAAACCCGCGAGAAGTACAGCTTTGGAAGCCCGGTGCTGTTCCCAAAATTCTCCGTTCTCGACCCTACCCTCACCTTTTCGCTCCCTCCCCATCAGGTAGCTAATGGTATTGCCGACGCCTTTATCCACGTTATGGAGCAGTACATGACTTTCCCCTCCGACTCGCCTATTCAGGATCGCTTTTCGGAGTCAATTCTGCAAACCCTCATAGAAGTTGGCCCGCAAACCCTGAAAAATCCATCCGATTACTCCCTTCGGGCTAACTTCATGTGGAGCTGCACCATGGCCCTAAACGGCTTGCTATCAACTGGCGTAACAACTGACTGGGCAACCCACATGATTGGGCATGAGCTCACTGCATTTTTTGGAATTGACCATGGTGCCACCCTTGCCGCAGTTTACCCGGCCCTACTTACCGAGCTGCAGGAACCCAAACATGAAAAAATTATACAGTACGGCAGCAGGGTATGGGGGCTGAGCGGAGCAGATTTAACCGCACGAAACGTAATAAACAAAACCGAAGATTTTTTCCGTTCGCTGGGGATTAAGACCCGCTTGTGCGAGTACGGATTAAAGCAGGAAGATGTTGCTCCAATTGTTGAGAGGTTCCGCACGCGGGGATGGAAGCTGGGTGAAAGAAAGAACATCAACCATGAAGTTGTGGAGGCAATACTCAAACGTGCGCTTGAACCCTATAGGTCTTAACCTCCGCTAGATTTTATACTTTAGATTGATTGGTTGAAGAAAGGGTTAAGCCTAATAGCATGGCCTATCAGCCATTATCCCGTACCTAATCATGCTGTTTGTGCAATTTAAATACTTCTTACGCAAACTATGACTACACACCATATTCACATAGCCACATTAAAGCGATTTGGCCAGTTATTGCTGCTGTTGCTGCTGATAATTTCCTGCCAGGCACGGCAAACAGCAACCTACACCAAGGTAAATGGTTTTACGCAGGGAACAACCTTCAATATCATTTACTCCGATTCGGCAGGCAGGGATTTCTCAAAAGCTTTTGACTCGATTTTTCAGGCGGTTGACCGCTCCATGTCGGTTTACAACGACAGCTCCATAATCTCCCGTCTAAACAGAAACGAGATTGATACGGTTGATGCCCTGCTGGCCGAGGTAATTGCTATCTCTGATTCTATTTACCACGAAACCGATGGGGCCTTCGATATTACTGTTGGCCCAGTGGTTAGGGCATTGGGCTTTGGCCCGGAACAACATGCCGGCATTGACAGCGCACAGATAAGGGCACTTCAGCGGCTGATTGGTATGGGTAAAATCAACATGGCTGGCAACCGACTGCAGAAAGACGACCCAAAAATTCAGATTGATGTAAATGCGGTGGCCCAGGGCTACACTTCCGACCTGGTAGCCAGGTTCCTAAGTTCAAAAGAAATTAGCAACTTCATGGTAGAGGTGGGTGGAGAAATTATGGCTATGGGGATCAGCAGCCGAGGCACACCCTGGATAGTTGGCATTGACAAGCCTGTAGAAAACGCTTTACCCGGTGAAAACCTTCAGGCCAAATTCTACTTTTCAGGTTCACGGGGTATGTCAACATCGGGCAACTATCGTAAGTTTATTGAGGTAAACGGCATAAAGTACGCCCACACAATAAACCCCAAAACAGGATTTCCGGCCATGAGCAACCTGCTGAGCGCAACAGTAATCGCGCCAACTGCTGCTCGGGCCGATGCCCTGGCAACAGCCTTCATGGTAAACGGGTTGGAGTGGAGCCGGAATTTTGTCAACTCCCACACCGGAGTTGAGGCCTATCTTATCTATTCCGACTCCACCGGAAAGTTTAACGAATGGGTTAGCGAAGGGCTTAAAAGCAGCATTGCCCAATAGCCGTTAGGCTTACCTCTACAAAGATTTTTTATCCCAACCAACTACCATTTGTACTGCCGAATGCATTGGAATTTTGCCATGAATGCAGTATGATCCGGCATAGGTTACATGGTTTATAGATGTCAACAATTTGTTTAAAAAAGGTAATTTTGCGCCCGGTTGCATAAAGCTGCATGCCCAAAACACTCCTTAGAAAATGTTTAAAAATCGAAAATTTTTAGGAGCAGCTATAGCCCTGTTAGCAGTAGCTACCTGCTATGTATTCATTGCCTTTATACCATCTGCACACAGTAAACCGCCCATCGAAAAGCCCGATACGGTGCTTCAGGATGGCTACATTTTTCCCATCCCAATCCCCCAAAACCTCTCCTTTGCCGGCGAAAATGTTCCACTCGATTACTTCGATGTGCGCGAAAGCCTGGACAGGGAGCTGCAGGTAAATACCTTTTGGCACTCCCAAACCGTTATGTTGCTCAAAAGAGCCAACCGGTACTTCCCGGTTATCGAGCCTATTCTCCAAAAAAATGGAATCCCCGATGATTTTAAATACCTTGCCGTTGCCGAAAGCGGTCTCATGCAGGTTGTTTCCCCATCAAAGGCTGCCGGAATTTGGCAAATTCTCGAGGGCACGGGCAAAGATTACGGTCTTGAGGTAAACAGTGAGGTTGACGAGCGCTACCACGTTGAAAAATCAACCGAGGTGGCCTGCCGGTATTTGAACAAAAGCTACCGAAAATACGGCAGCTGGACCATGGCTGCTGCCTCCTACAACTACGGCCAAAATGGTATGGATAAACAAATTGACCGACAGCAGGGCGATTCATACTACAACATGGTGCTGGGTGAGGAAACCGGTCGCTATGTTTATAGAATTTTGGCCATCAAGGTAATTTTTGAAAATCCCCGTAAGTATGGTTTTTTCCTTGATTCGGCTGACCTTTACCCCCCGTTTAGGTATAGAGAGGTTAGCGTTGATACGGCAATCTCCAGCATTTCTAATTTCGCCCGCCGGTTTGATACCAACTACAAGGTAATTAAACTTTTCAACCCATGGCTACGCGAAAGCTACCTGAACAACAAGGCAGGGAAACACTACAGAATTAAAATTCCGGATATAAATTTCAGGGTTGAAGCTTACGCAGCAGGGAAGAAGGACGAGCAATAGGGGACTAATTTGGAGTTAGAAATGGAATTTTTGAAGGGTGAAGAAGAAGAAGTTGTGGTTGAGGGCGCCCGGGTGCATAACCTGAAAAATATTGATGTTGCCATACCTCGTGGAAAACTAACGGTTATTACCGGTTTGAGCGGTAGCGGAAAGTCATCGCTGGCCTTCGATACCATATACGCCGAGGGGCAACGAAGGTACATGGAAACCATGTCGGCTTATGCACGTCAGTTTCTGGGAACGCTCGAACGTCCCGACGTGGATAAAATTTCCGGCCTTAGCCCCGTAATTTCCATCGAGCAAAAAACCACCAGCCACAACCCACGTTCCACGGTGGGCACGACTACCGAGGTTTATGACTTCCTACGGTTGCTCTACGCTCGCGCTTCAACCGCCTACTCCTACAATACCGGCGAGGAGATGGTTCGCTACACCGACGAGCAAATTATCAGCCTAATTGTTGAAAAATTTACCGGCAGCCGAACCCTTTTGCTTGCTCCACTCATTCGAGGACGAAAAGGCCACTACAAGGAGCTATTCGAGCAGCTTCGGCACAAGGGCTACCTGCAGGTAAGGGTTGACGATGAGATTATCGAGATGCGGCCAAACATGAAGCTCGACCGCTATAAAACCCACCACATAGAGCTGGTGGTGGACAAGATGGTGGTTGAACCGGACAACTCCAAGCGTATTGCTCAATCGGTGGCCACAGCCATGAACATGGGCAAAGGGACAATCATGGTGCTTAACGCCGATGATGGTTCGTGGCGATACTTCAGCCGCAACCTGATGTGCCCTACTACCGGAATATCCTACGAAGAACCCGAACCATACACATTCTCGTTCAACTCCCCGAAAGGCGCTTGCCCCCACTGCAACGGCCTGGGTTACATTTCCGAAGCCGATATATCCCGCATAATACCCGACCCTTCTGTAAGCATTAAAAAAGGCGGAATTCTTCCCCTTGGACCCTATAAAAACTCGTTGATATTCTGGCAAATAGAGGCAATTGCTTCTAAGTATGGGTTTTCAATTTCCGATCCAATTTCTACCATCCCCGAGGAAGCCCTCAACGTCATCCTTTATGGTTCCGAGGAGCAATTCAAGCTGAAGCATACGGGGTTAGGGCTTACTTCTTCATACTTTCTAAGTTTTGAAGGGGTAGTTAGCTTTGTGCAGAACCACAGCTCAAACGATGAGCTAAACGGAAAGGGTGACAAGTGGGCGAACCAGTTTATCCGTCAGGTTACCTGCCCGCATTGCTGCGGCTCCCGACTTAAAAACGAGTCGCTTTGGTTTAAAATAGACGGTAAAAGCATAGCCGATGTTGCCTCCATGGACATCGTAAGCCTCTCGAAGTGGCTACAGGGGTTGGAGGACAGGATGAACAGCCGGCAACGAGCTATTGCAGCAGAAATACTGAAGGAAATCCGCGAACGGGTAGGCTTCCTGCTTGATGTTGGCCTAGGATACCTGTCGTTGAGCCGTGGAACGGTTACCCTTTCGGGTGGCGAAAGCCAACGCATTCGCCTGGCCACCCAAATTGGGTCGAAGCTGGTAAACGTCCTATACATACTCGACGAGCCAAGTATTGGGCTACACCAGCGCGATAACGTAAGGTTGATTAACTCCCTGAAGCAGCTGCGCGATTCCGGAAACTCGGTTATAGTGGTAGAACATGATGAGGAAACAATCCTCTCGGCCGATTACGTGGTGGATATTGGCCCATTAGCCGGTCGTCATGGAGGCAGGGTGATGGCAACAGGAACACCTGCAGAGGTAATGAAAACCAACTCCCTTACCGCCCAGTACCTCAGAGGCGAAAGGGAGATTGCTGTCCCTACAAAACGCCGTAAGGGAAATGGGAAAATCGTCCGCATAAGGGGTGCCAGGGGCAACAACCTTAAAAATATTGATGTGGAGTTCCCGCTTGGAACCATGATTTGCGTTACGGGCGTTTCGGGCAGCGGAAAATCAACCCTGGTTAACGAAACCCTTCAACCAGCGCTGAGCCAACAGTTTTACAACTCCTACAAGCAACCACTCGATTTCGATGGTATAGATGGAATTGAGCATATCGACAAGGTAATTGAGGTTGACCAATCGCCCATAGGCAGAACACCCCGATCAAATCCGGCTACCTACACCGGAGTATTTACCGATATCCGCAAGCTGTTCGAGCTGACACCCGATGCCAAGATTCGTGGATTTAAGGCAGGCCGGTTTTCGTTTAACGTGAAAGGAGGTCGTTGTGAAACGTGCAAAGGTGCTGGCGTTAGGGTAATTGAGATGAACTTTCTGCCCGATGTTTACATCAAATGCCCCGACTGCTATGGGCAACGTTACAACCGCGAAACCCTTGAGGTGAAGTATAAGGGCAAGAACATCAGCGAGGTGCTGGATATGACCATCAACCAGGCGGTGGAGTTCTTTGGCAGCATCCCCCAGATTCACCAGAAGCTGAAAACCCTACAGGAGGTTGGGTTGGGATATATTACGCTGGGGCAATCGTCAACAACCCTTTCGGGTGGCGAGGCTCAGCGTGTAAAGCTTTCAACCGAGCTGGCCAAACGGGATACCGGCAAAACCCTCTACATACTCGATGAGCCCACTACCGGCCTTCACTTCGAGGATGTGCGTATCCTACTCGACGTGCTGAACAAGCTGGTTGACAGGGGAAACACTGTAATTGTCATCGAGCACAACATGGATGTGGTAAAGGTAGCTGACTACATTATAGACCTTGGCCCGGAGGGAGGAGCAGAAGGTGGAAAGGTGGTTTGCACAGGTACCCCCGAGGAGCTTATTGAGTCGGCATGCGGCTACACCGCCACCTACCTGAAAAGGCATCTCAACAGGGAATTTAACACTTAAATAAGATTCTACCTATGCCTTAGGAGTATAAAAACCCTTTTAAACCAATCCTGCATTTTCATTTTCCAGGCAACAAATTATACTTATCCATAACAGATTAAAGCGAAAACCTGTAAATGGATAATCCATAAATGAACAACACTGGCTTAGCCCCGGCAACTTCCAGTGTAAAAAAACAGGGTAAACAAGAGTTTGTAAAATCCTTTAAATCAAAAAACCTCCGGATATCCGGAGGTTTTACGTGGTGCCACGTGGAATCGAACCACGGACACAAGGATTTTCAGTCCTTTGCTCTACCAACTGAGCTATGGCACCAACGTTCAATTGCGGTGCAAATATATAGGATATTTTTGTATCTGCAAACATTGGTTCCATAATTTTACTACCGGTAATAGGTGCTTCCATGCAATTCAACCCAACATGTAGCTGAATGCTAAGGATATAACCTTGATGGCAGTAACCAAAGCCGTTACATTACGGGCTTGGGTAACGGATACCTTTCGTATGCCACATTTTAGCGGCAGCTCTTTTACTTTGACAAGTTGCCTATTTATAGTAGGTTTGCATTCAAATTTACCGGGGTATAATGGAATTTGAGCAGAGAACCCTTCATAACGGTATTCAAATTGTCCACAAACGGGTTTCATCACCTGTTGCCCACTGCTGCATTCTGATAAACGCAGGAACTCGCGATGAGCTGGACCACGAGCATGGTATTGCCCATTTTATTGAGCACGTTCTGTTTAAGGGAACCAAAAAAAGAAGGGCTTTTCACATCATGAGCCGCCTTGAGGACGTTGGTGGTGAACTTAACGCTTACACCACCAAGGAGGAAACGGTTATTCACGCCAGCTTTCTAAAGCAGGACTTCAACAGGGCCATGGAGCTCATTACCGACATCGCTTTTCATGCCACCTTTCCCGAAAAGGAGATAGCCAAGGAAAAGGAGGTGGTAATAGATGAGATAAACTCGTATAAGGATAGCCCCTACGAGCTAATATTTGATGACTTTGAGGAGCTTATCTACCCTAACCACCCCTTTGGTAGGAATATTCTGGGCACCAAAAACCATGTAAGCAGGTTTAACCGCAAGGGTATTGCAGCGTTCATAAGCCGCTGTTACAACACCGACCAAATGGTATTCTGTTCGGTAGGCGATATTCCCTTTACACGTGTGAGCAGGTTGGCAGACAAGTACCTAAACGGCATTTCTGCTAACAAAAGGAGTAAACCCCGTTTAGAGCTCGGCAACTATAGACCCCAAGATAAAATCATTAAAAAATCAACATTTCAGACCCATTGCATTATTGGTACAACTGCCTACGACTTGCAAAACCCAAAGCGCATTGCCATGCACCTGCTCAATAACATCCTTGGAGGGCCTGGCATGAACTCAAGGCTCAACCTGGCACTACGCGAGAAGCATGGTTTTGCCTACAACGTGGAATCGTCATACACACCATACACCGACACCGGAGTGTTCACCATTTACTTTGGCACCGATAAGGCCAATGTCGAAAAATCGCACCATGAAATTCTTAAGGAGCTTGCCAGAATTAGGGAGCAACGAATGGGGGTGATGCAGCTTTTTAAGGCAAAAAGACAGCTTATTGGGCAAACCGCCATTGCTGCCGATAGCAACGAAAACCTCATGCTTTCGGCTGCAAAAAGTTTTATGGTTTACCAAAAACCCGAAGACCTGACAGAAGTTTTCAACCGCATAGAAAACATTTCATCGTCCGACATACTCGAGGTTGCCAACGAAATTCTTTCAGAAAACAGGCTTTCAACGTTAATATACCGGTAGATATGGCTAAGGTTGATAACGACATGGAGGAATACCTGAGCCGCCATACCTCGCCAATGGCGGATACCCTGATGGAGCTGACCCGGTTCACCTACCTTTCCACCTGTAACCCTCGCATGATTAGCGGGCCAATTCAGGGTAAGTTTCTGCAGCTGCTTTGCAACATATCTCGGCCCAACCGGATACTCGAGGTTGGTACCTTTACCGGATACACCTCAATTTGCATGGCGCTGGGCTCTCCACCCCACACAGTTATTGATACAATTGAGGTAAACGACGAGTTGGAGGAGACCATCCAAACCTACACCTCCATGGCCGGGGTTGATAGCAAAATCAGGCTGCACCTTGGCGATGCCTGCCAGATTATCCCTACCCTTGACTACACCTACGATTTTGCCTACATTGACGGCGATAAAAGAGAGTACCCCGAGTACTACAAGCTTGTTCTACCCAAGGTTAACAGCGGAGGGTTAATTATTGCAGATAACGTGCTCTGGGGAGGGAAAGTGGTTGATGCTAGTGAAAACGACGAGCACACCAAAGCCCTGAGGGCGTTCAACACCATGGTTCAAAATGATATGGGGGTAGAAAACGTCCTGCTCCCCTTACGCGACGGTATTATGTTGATTTACAAGTTATAACTGGAATGTAAGCAGGGAAAACCAGCTTTAGCAAATTGTCTTTACTACTGCTTTACAAGATTTATCTTCTTCCTGAAAATTTTAACAACTATGTAAAGCACTATAGACAAGATGCACATCCCAATAAAAATCATGTTGAAGTGGTGCTTACCCTTATGCACAAGCTCGCCAACTACATTAAACGAGCAGAAAATTAGGAAAACAGCCAGCAACCCATTTTTTTCCTTAGCCACCACCTTCCTAGTGCAGAATGAATGGCACGGCTTCTTAAAATGCTTAAAACAGGGAATAAAGGCAGGAACTCTACTAGCCCACTCCGTATAGGCTTCGCCAAATTTTCGCCTAAGAAATTGCTCCTCGGCAAACATAATCCGTTCGTAGTAAATCCAGTATGCCAGGCAGAATGAAACGATAAACCAAAAGTTTGCAGTCAGCATGGCAGGACCTAGCCACATGAAAAAATTCCCGAGGTAGAGCGGGTGTCTGACGACTGAGTATATGCCAGTAGTGTTGAGCGATTCGGCTACCTGTTCCTTTATGTTTCGACCTGAAGTTTTGCTTGGAGTATGCCCAATTGTGTAAACCCTTATGGCCAGTCCAAAGAGGCTGACGAGCAGGCAGGATATTTCGTAAATCGACTTATAGCTATTAACCTCCATAAATGATGATGGGCTAGGGTTAAGTTCAGCTCGTATGTAGATGAAAGCCCCTACAGCCAAAATTATAAGTGGTAGCACGCCCCTGTACCTGAATAGCCAGTTCCCCTGTTTCTCAAATTCTTCAAGTAAAGCCATAGTTTTCTAAATTAAGTTAACAAGTTAATTACCTTTCGCTTACAGGTAAATCTGCCGTTCAACCCTGCCTGCATCCCTAATGAGGTGTTACGAGGCTTCATAAACATCCGCATGAGCCCAACAGCTATGGATACGTTAAATTTACAGGATGTTACTTTTTCCCCCTGAAAATGTAGATAAACCCAGTTGCAGTTTCGTATTGGCCGGTTGTATCCTCAATTATATAGTAGTAAATACCCTCTGGCAACTCTTCTCCCTGGCTGTTACGGCCATCCCATATAAGTGTGCTCGACTCACTTTTATAGAGCAGCCCACCCGAACGGGACAGGATTCTAAGCACAAACCAGCCCGTTCCGCTAGTATTAACCGTAAACGTATCATTCACCCCGTCACCGTTAGGAGTAAAAACGTTGGGAATATTTTCCAGCTTAACTACGCCAGCCGAAAGGTCGGGAGTTACAGTTAGGGTATGGGTGAATCCGGCAACTTCTGTAGCATTAGTAGTATTGTAAACTTCGAGTTTAACCTGGTGGGTTCCTCCGTTTAAAAAGGTGTAGTAAATATTTGGCCATTGCCCCAGGTCCGGATTGCTAAAGGTATTCTCGGCAAGGGGTTCTGAATCAATGGTCCATGAGAAATGAAGATTTCCAAGGTTACCTGGGTTGTTATCAATCATGTATGCATTCCTAAAAATATACTTAAAGGAGGCCGCTTGTCCCAGATTGGAGTCATGAATACAATGAAAGTAGGCCGGGCTTAAGGGTATCTGACGGGTTTTAACCGTATTGGCTCCGCCTGCGGTATAGGTAAGCGTAACCTCAACGCTGTCGCTCCAGCTAACGTAGGTGTAAGTATGAACAGGGCTAACGTCGGCTGAGGCTGGACTTCCATCGCCGAAGTCCCAGCTAACCGGAGTAATATCGACTCGGGGAATAAATTGAATGCAGCTATGCGAGCTGGGGTTGGTAAGCTCAACCAGCTTCCAGGTAAAAATGGAGTCAGCTTCAAGGTTCTCCTGGGCAATTGCTGCATTCGATACCAAAAGACCTGCCAGCAGCAAAAAGCCGTTTTTTAGATGAGAATTTACGAGCATGAGGTTTTCTGTTAAATTTTCCTGATAAATCTATAGTGAGTGAAGCGTTTATCAACTAGTAAGTTACAAACATATAGTTGTTTTATAGCAGTAAAAATACACTTTTACATCAGTAAACGCTAAATTTTCTCTGTAATTTTTTGAACCAGCCTGAAGTTATTAAAAAACTCCTTGGCAAAAACCCTAAGTACCGTGTAGGCAGGAATTGCCAGAAGCATTCCCAGAACGCCGGCAAGGCTGCCCGCAATAAGAATTACCAGGAAAATTTCGAGGGGATGAGATTTGACGCTGTTCCCATAAATCACAGGTTGAAAAACCGCATCGTCGATTAGCTTGGTGGCAAGCATGGCTCCAACCATCCAAAGAGTAAGGGGCAGCAATTCGGCAGCCGAAATCAGCTGCAGCTGGGAAGCCAACCCTATTAGCGTTCCAATTATAATGCCGATAAGGGGGCCAACATAAGGAATAACGTTTAGAATGCCGATAATCAGCCCAATCACTATTGCCGTTTGAAAATGAAGACCAATGAGTACAAGCCAGAGGGTATCAAGCAGCATGATCAGGGTGCTCTCTATTAGGAGCCCAATAAAGTAGCGTCGGAGCAGCCTGTTTATGCTTGATAAAGCATGCGACAGCTGCTGTTCAAATCTTGACGGGAAAAGCAGGATTACCCCGTTGTAAAAAAGGGTATCGTCCTTTAGGAAGAAGAAGGTAATGAATGATATGGCAAAAAGAGCGATGCCCAGGTTAACGACGAAGTTCGCCGTAGAGCTGAACAGGTTGGCAATCATGGATGTAGTAAAAAAGGTGCTGATTTTTGATGTCAGGTACTCCTCAATGGAAAACTCCTTGGCGCTAGCTGGTAGGTAGTTTTGGATGAATTCCTGCAGTCCGGCAATTGGATGGGCAAACCTATTGACTAGTGTGCCAACGTCAACTCCGCTAAGGGAGTTAAACTGCGAAACCACCAGAGGTATCATAAAGCTAAAAAATGCCACAAACAGCACCCAGATAACAATAAGCGCGCAGGTAGCGCCTACTGCCTTGGGTGGATGCCAGTTCCTAATTTTCAGCCTACAAACCCCATCTACAATGGGTTTACCCATTAAGCTCAGCACTGCTGAGATCAGAATGTAGGCTACAATAGATGAGAAATACCAGAGAAGAAAGGCTACCGCTGCAACTACAAAAACGATAATGATGTACTTAACAAGCTTGTTCATCGCATGAAATTTTCTACAAATGCTGCTTACAGCTAACCGTATCTTCTGGAAAGGATAGTGCAAGTATAAGAATAAATTTTAGCATACCAACAGGTCAACCTGGTTTGTTGGGCTGATTTTTAGCATGACGAAATAAATTTTCTCGACCGATTAAGCTATTCAGGGAAATTGTTCTCCAACGGGGAAGCAAATTTAAAAAAAAGTGGATTTCATAAGTTCGCACACGGGCGAGTTGGCCGCATTGCTAACCGCAGTTTTTTGGACAGTAACCTCGTTGGCCTTTGAATCGGCAAGCAAAACAGTAGGCTCCCTATCGGTAAATTTTATCAGGCTGGTTCTGGCCTTCATTTTTTTAAGCCTTTACTCATTATTTGCCAGAGGTTTACTATTGCCTACTGATGCCGGAGGGCATCAGTGGCTATGGCTATCGCTTTCGGGCTTGGTGGGCTTTGTTATGGGTGATCTATTCCTGTTTCAGTCATACGTGCTGGTAGGTGCTCGTATTTCGATGCTTATCATGTCGTTGTCACCGCCAATTGCTGCGGGAATAGGCTGGCTATCAATGGGCGAAACGCTCACCCTAAAGCAAGCCCTGGGCATGCTGCTGATTTTCATTGGCATTGCAATGGTAGTTCTTAGAAGCGAAAAGACCCCCAACGGCAGTAAGATTATCGGTCGTAAAATCAAGTTCGGGTATTCAATCCCCGGGCTGTTACTGGCATTTGGTGGTGCAGTTGGCCAGGCTGGCGGACTGGTTCTCAGCAAGTATGGAATGGCGGGTTACGACGTAGTTGCCTCGGTTCAAATAAGGGTTATCACCGGAATAGTAGGCTTTGCCGCAGTGCTGCTCTTCATGCATAAGTCTGGCAATCTGCTTGTAGCCGTAAAAAACGCCGGGGCTATGCGTCGGATAACGGTTGGATCGTTCTTTGGGCCATTTCTGGGAGTATCTTTCTCGCTGCTAGCTGTTCGCTACACCAGCACCGGTGTAGCCTCTGCCCTAATGTCCATAGTCCCGGTGCTTATTATTGCACCATCGGCGGTTCTCCTTAAAGAGAAAATAACATTTAGAGAAGTTGCAGGAGCAATTGTATCGGTTGTTGGAGTGGTTACTTTCTTTTTATAGATTACCCAATTTTGCCACAAATTTCACAAAAAAGTGTAGATTTGTTTGAGCAAAAAATTCCAACCATGAATACCGCAGTAAAAATAGCGTGCTACACAGTTTTACTCCTCGTTGCAGGCAACTCATGTAACAGCGTGAGCAAGGTAACCACAACCAATCAGGGCATTAGCAAGCAGGAATTCCTCAAGGCACCATTTGGCCACGACGAAAGTATTCAAGCATTCACCACCCAGCTTCCAGCGCGAACAAAAATAACCCGATTTGCTCGTAGCAATGTTCATGAGCCTAGCAGAACAGACACCATTTACAAGTTTAGCTACAAGAAAAGTGAGCTGTTTGTTTACAAAACCTACTTTAATCGGGAAATGCTCATGGCCGGGAAAATTGTAAATCCGGAAATTAAGCTGGTAAACGGAATCTCGGTTGGGCTTACCCGCGACCAGCTGCTTAAGGCAATCAGCAACATTAATGAGTCAAGCAGCGATACCCTGGTGATTTCGAACGAGTACTATGGTAGAACGTTCAACTTTATCTTTAACAACAAGGGAAAGGTAAGGGAGATAGTTTTCTCGAGCTATGCCGATTAAACCTGCTAAAGTCGGGCAATTACCGTTTGCTTGCCCACAACTCTATCGTTCAACTTCACCTCAACATTTGCATTTAAGGGTAGGAAAAGGTCAACCCTTGAGCCAAACTTGATAAACCCCAACTCCGAGCCCTGCTCTATTGATTGGCCCGGTTTTGCGTAGCACACAATCCGACGTGCTAACGCCCCTGCAATCTGCCTGATGAGAATTTTGGTTCCATCGCTACGTTCAACTACTACGGTAGTTCGTTCGTTGTGAGACGATGATTTTGGATGCCATGCCACCAGGTAGTCGCCGGGATGGTACTTATAGTATTTAATGGTGCCAGTGGTGGGGAACCAGTTGATGTGAACATTCCAAATTGACATGAATACCGAAACCTGAATGCAACGGGTTTTAAGGTACTCATTCTCTTCAACCTCCTCAATAGCCACTACAGTTCCATCAGCTGGGGAGTAAATATACTCGTTGTTGGGCGAAAAGCCACGCATGGGAATCCTGAAAAATCTGACCAGAAACAGCAGTATCAGTAACGAAAGGGGAGCTAAAAAGTATGTAACTTCAGGTAAAATAAGGCCAACAGCTACGTTTAACGCCGCCAAAATAATAAGGCTTACAGCCAGAAAAACGAGTCCCTCCCGGTGTATCTTCATGGGTAAGCGTAATTAAATTAACATCATTACCTCAAGATAGGCGTAAACAAAAGGAATAACCAGCAGAAAGGCATCAAACCTATCGAGAAATCCGCCATGGCTTGGAAGAAACTTACCAGAATCCTTCACTCCAACACTTCGCTTGAACATTGATTCCACCAAATCGCCAAAAGCACCAACTATAGCTGTGATGACCCCAATCACAAGCCAATGTTTAAAGGCTACCTCTGGGAAAATTATTGCATCTACCCACGACACAATCATGGTGAGGAGCAGCCCGCCGACAAAACCCTCCCAAGTTTTTTTAGGCGAAATACGAGGAAATAGTTTGTGTTTTCCCATGCTCACGCCCAGCAGGTAGGCTCCGGTATCGTTGCTCCAAATAAGAAAAAGTAATCCCAGCAAAATGTTTGGGCTGTAGGAAATTCTTGTGGAGGAACCATTTATTACAATAAAGTTTACCAGGCTAAGCGGGACAGCAATATAAATAATACCCAGCAGGGTTACGGCAATATTCTGAATTGGTTTATGCTGGTTACGGTAGAGCTCCACTACAAAGATGCCGCCCAGTAGCGGAATGAAACCAAAAATGGTAATTTGTTCAACCTTTCCGAGGGAGTACAGAAATGACCATGAAAACAGGGCGATGCCTATAAAAAGTCCAAGAAGTATCTGAGGCCGCAGATGGGTTTTGAAAGTCATTTTATAGAATTCGTACTGAGTAGCTACCATTAGCCCGAGGAAAACAATAAAAAAAGCAACATGACCTATTACCAATGCTCCGGTAATAGTAACAACAAAGATTAACCCGCTGATGGTGCGTTTTAAGAATTCAGTCAACTACCAATACCTTTTAACAGTTCTTTTGCTTGATCCTCCCATTTTCCCTCAACGTAAACCATGGCCTCACCAAAAAAAAAGCTGGAATCCTGCTGGTTTATAACAACCGCTTCAATTCCATTCTCCTCAAGCACCTGCTTGGCCATTTCGGCTTGCCAGGGTAGAGAAGTTGAAAAAACCTTTATCCAGCTATCATCCATTATCGCTCTCGTTTGGCGATTGGGTTTTCTTTAGCTCATCGCTAAATTCTTTTGCCAGCTCCTCCTCGCGGGAGAGGCTTTTACGGGGGCCAAAAATTTTTTCCAAATCTTCGCTGAATATCACCTCACGTTCAAGAAGCAGCTCGGCAAGCTTCACGTGCCCATCGCTATTCTCCCTAAGTATTTCCTTTGCCCTGTTGTAGGCTTTATCAATTATCGCCTTCACCTCCTCATCAATTTGCTCGGCGGTTTTTTCGCTGTAGGGTTTACTAAAGGTGAATTCGGACTGACCGGTAGAGTCGTAGTAGCTGATATTACGGAAGTTATCACCCATACCGAAGTAGGTAATCATGGCGTAGGCCTGCTTGGTAACACGCTCAAGGTCGTTGAGCGCTCCGGTAGAGATTTTCCCAAAAACAAGCTCCTCTGCAGCTCTTCCGCCCAGCGTTGCGCACATTTCATCCAGCAGCTGCTCGGTGGTAGTAATTTGTCGTTCCTCGGGCAAGTACCATGCAGCCCCCAGCGAAATACCACGGGGTATGATGGAAACCTTGACCAGCGGGTTGGCATACTCCAGCAGCCAGCTAACGGTGGCATGACCAGCCTCATGGTAGGCAATGGCGCGCTTTTCATCCTTAGAAATAATCTTATTCTTTTTCTCCAACCCACCAATTATACGGTCGATAGCATCGAGGAAATCCTGCCGCTCCACCTGCTTTTTGTTTTTTCGGGCAGCAATCAGGGCCGCTTCGTTACATACGTTGGCAATATCTGCCCCTGAAAATCCGGGTGTCTGCTTGGCCAAAAAGGTGATATCCACGTTGCCCTCTAGCTTGAGGGGACGGAGGTGTACCTTGAAAATATCGAGGCGCTCCTTGTAGTCGGGCAGCTCAACGTGAATTTGGCGGTCAAACCGTCCAGCTCTGAGTAAAGCTTTGTCCAGCACGTCGGCGCGATTGGTGGCCGCAATGATGATTACACCCTGGTTAGAGGCAAAACCATCCATCTCGGTTAGCAGCTGGTTGAGGGTATTCTCGCGCTCGTCGTTGCCCGAAAAGTTGGCATTTCGGCCACGTGCACGCCCAATGGCATCAATTTCATCAATAAAGATGATACAGGGTGATTTTTCCTTGGCCTGCTTGAAGAGGTCGCGCACCCTTGAAGCGCCCACCCCAACAAACATCTCCACAAAATCGGAACCCGACATGCTGAAAAAGGGGACATTAGCCTCGCCGGCTACCGCTTTGGCAAGGAGAGTTTTACCGGTTCCAGGAGGGCCAACCAGCAGGACTCCCTTGGGTATCTTGCCGCCCAACTCGGTGTACTTCTTTGGATTTTTCAGAAAATCCACAATTTCCATCACCTCAACCTTGGCCTCTTCAAGACCTGCTACATCCTTAAAATCAATCTTTTGGTTCGATTCCTTGTCGAAAAGCTGAGCTTTCGACTTGCCTACCGAAAAAATGTTTCCGGGGCCGGCTGCACCTCCGGGTGCATTCTTGGTCATTCTACGGAAAAAGAAAGCCCAAAGACCCACAATTAGCAGGATTGGAATGACCCATGAGAGAATATCGCCCCAGTAGTTATGCTGATCGGTATATTCCGGGTAGATAATTTGCGCATCGGGTTTTCCCTGTTGAGCTTCGTTAAGCTGCTTCTCAAATGTTTCAACCGAGCCAATGGTGAAGTAGAAATGAGGACCTGATTTTGGAACAGCCCCCATTCCTTCTCCCAGCCTGTCCTTGTACTTGGTAAGCTTGTCCTCCTTAAGGTACACCTCAACTTTCCCCATGTTGCGAACAACAACAAGCTTGCTAACCTCGTCGTTGGCCAACATCTGGTTCTTAACCTCCTGCCAGGAGGTAACAACAGGACTTTTTCCCGAGAAAAAGAATTGTATTAAGAAAACACCAAGAATAATAAGAATGTAAATCCAGTAAACATTAAACCTTGGCGGTTTAGGCACTTGCCCTTTTCTATCGCCCGGCATTTGATTCCCACTATTTTTATTGTTGCTCATAATTCATTTATTACGGTTTGAAGGTAAGATAACCATTAAAGTAACCAAAAGTTTAAAAAGTAGCTGGTTGCATGCTGGAAAAATCGTCATCGGGGTCACTGTAGCGGCATAGTTTACCGTCGGCCCAAAGTTCCTCAATTTTATAGTAATTCCTCCACTCCGAAAGGAAAACATGAACCACTATATCTATGTAGTCGAGCACAATCCAGATTGCATTTTCATATCCTGATGAACGGTAAACCCGCTGGTTTTGAAGTTCCAAAGTTTTAAATTCAATATTCCCGGCAATAGCATCAACCTGCGTGGTGGAGTTTGCGTGGCAAATTACAAAGTAGTCGCAAACAGCGTTTTGAAGCTCGCCAATTTCAATCGAAACAACATCCAATCCTTTTTTTTCCTCAATGGCATCAACAATGCATTTAAGCAGCTGTAGCGTTTCGTCAGCATTTCCTTTTTTTCCTGCCATTAATACAATATTAGTTTAGCCAGCAAAGTTAAAACAATTTTCATTGGCCGTGAAAAACAGGTGGATGTTTTGGCATTGGCAATTTGGCCTGAATAGCTAAAAATAGCTTAAATGAACCATGGCTTGAGGCATTCACCCTTCAAAAGTTGCTACAGTGATTAGTGCGACTGGTGTTATAGTGAGCCAGTCGAACTACTCACTATAACACCTGTCGAACTGCTCAGGGTTCAGGCTTGTCCGCCTACGGCGGAACTTGTCCGGCTCCTGACGGA
>ENA-UOYA01000695-UOYA01000695.1-activated-sludge-metagenome-genome-assembly--contig:-NODE-695-length-40367-cov-8.319409_pt1 | contig 40367 bp, 31 predicted proteins | sample MGYA00238163_ERZ764804 | MGnify/ENA primary metagenome ERZ764804 (study PRJEB28919, sample SAMN05720223) | activated sludge metagenome | isolation source: Anaerobic digester | place: Hong Kong...
CTACATATATTAGTGGTAAGACGTTGTCAGTGAACGGGTTAGTCCCTAGTTTTGATGGTAAATATTTAGGAATTGCTTATGCAGAAAATGGGGCAGAGATTGGCACTTTGATTATCATTGATGTTGACAACAAAAGAGTAATGCCAGAAAAACTGTCACCTACTTGGGGAGGAATATCAGAATGGAATTTTGATAATAAAGGTTTTTTTTGGGGAAAGCTGAACAGTAGCGATAATACTAAATCAGATGTTTTGAAAAACTCAAAAACTATGTATCATTTGTTAGGAACAAATACTGCTCAAGACAAAGAATTTTTCTCAAATCAGACAAGTCCTGAATTAAATATAAAACCTGAGGAATGGCCCTATGTCTATCTCTCAGAAGACGAGCCAAATTACTTGTTTGCTGGTGTTTCCACAGTGCAGCGAGAATCCAAGCTATATTATGCTCCAATTTCAGATTTCAACAAAGCTAAAATAAATTGGAAAGTATTAGCGGATATTCAAGATACAATAAATGGTTGGTATGAAATACATAATGGAATAATATATGCATCCACTTCTATGGGTGCTCCAAACTTCAAAGTAGTTTCTACTCCTATGTCCAACCCAAATTGGAAAACAGCGAAACTTGTTTTTCCAGAGCAAAAGAAGAAGTTAGAATACTTTATTAGAAGTAAAGATTATTTAGTGCTGGTTTATTCAGATGGAATAAATTGTGAATTGTTTAAAATGCAATTTAATTCAGGTCGATTAGAAAAAATTGAAACTCCATTAACTGGAACTATTGGAATATTTAATTTAGATAAAATCACGAATAATGTATTTGTAATTATAACATCTTGGAACAAATCTCCTATAGAATATGAATTGGATCTTAATAATAATAAATTCTCAGAAAGCAAACTAAATAAACCTACAAAATATCCAAAGGAATTCGATGATTTGATTGTGGAAGAGTTGGAAGTCAAAGGTCTTGATGGTACAATGATTCCACTTTCATTGATTTACAAAAAAGGGTTACAAAAAAATGGTAAAAATGTATGTATAATGGATAGTTATGGAGCTTATGGATCGAGTATGACACCATATTTTAATTTCATGTATGCTTCACTAATATTAAAGGATGTAGTAATTGCTATTCCTCATGTTAGAGGTGGTAGCGAAAAAGGAGAATCATGGTATAAAGCTGGGCATAAAAAGACAAAACCCAATACTTGGAAGGATTTTAATAGTTGTGCAGAGTGGTTAATAAAAAATGGTTACACCTCTAATGACAGAGTAGCAGGAACTGGCACTTCGGCTGGTGGAATATTAATAACTAGAGCTATCACAGAACGACCAGATTTATATGCAGCTGCTATTTGCAATGTTGGGTGTGCTAATGCTATGAGATTTGAAGAAACCCCGAATGGAGCTAGCAATATTCCAGAATTTGGAACAGTGAAGGATAGCATTGAATGTAGAGCTTTATATGAGATGGATGGTGTTGCCCATGTGCAATATGGAGTGCATTATCCAGCAGTAATGAGTGTGGCAGGTTGGACAGACCCAAGAGTAATTGCATGGCAGCCAGGTAAGTTTGCTGCTGCTATGCAAAATAATTCTAAAAGTGGACGACCAGCATTATTAAAAGTCAATTATAATAATGGACATTTCATTGAAGATTCGAATGTTACTTTTGCAAATTTTGCAGATCAATATAGTTTTATGTTGTGGCAATGTGGGCATCCGAAATTTCAACAAAAGATCGTAAAGCCATAAAATTCAGACCATTAAATATTCAACAAATCATTAAACACAATTAAAATTTATTAATTTTCAAAACTAGATATAATATAAATGTTAATTTTTTTTTGAAAATATATTCATCTTTCCTTAAAATCAAATGAATAAGATAGTAGTTGGGAATAAAGATTTTTAATTACTATCTCTGTTATTGATTTTCAAAACATTAATTAAATGAAAACATTAATTTTTTTAATATTTTGTATATTTAGTTCAAAATATAATATAGCTCAAATTGCAAATATTTCTAGTAATTATTTAAATATAGATACTATAAATAAAACAAAGTCCAAGAATGATTTTAACAGTGAATACAATACATGGATAGAAAGCATAGATGGGATGAGCATGGATTTGATGCAAGAATTAGAGAATACTAAGAAATCGATGATTGATGTACTTTCCGACTGTAAATATTTGATAATCAATCGACTGCAAAAAGAAATAACTAGCAATAAATTTCAAAGTATTCATCTAGTGATTAATAATCAAAAATTATATTTGTCTAAATACCACCAATATAAATTATTGGAACATATTAATTCAAATGAAGTGAAGAAGATTGATATTGTATTTAATGCTTGCAAAAACTTAAATTATGCTAATAATAATTGTGAAATTAGAATTATATTGAACAAATAATAGTATTCTTAAAATCCATTAATGCTAATTGAATTGTGAAAAATTAAATATTTCTATTTGTAGATATTTCAAATACAAGATTGTATTAATATTTTTTCTGAATTTGCAATATTCTATTGCACAACAACATCTTATTGTACAGAACTATGACTCTGAGCAGGGACTTTCTCAAAATAGTGTATGGAGCATCACACAGTCTGGTGATGGATTTATGTGGTTCGGCACCCAAGACAGGTTAAACAGATTCGATGGGAGTAGATTTATGACTATTTTCCCAAATCCCCTTAAAAGAAATGGAAAGTTAGTGAATGGTAAGTTATCCAAGATGGTTTTTGCATTATGTGTAGATAAAAAGGGATTCATTTGGATTGGTACTACAAAAGAAATATATATTTATGATAGAATAAAAGATAAAAGTATTTTACCGGATGAAATTTACCCTGGTTTCGAGATTCCTCAAGAGACCTTTATAAAAGTAATAAAGGAGGATGAAAGATTCATATATGTGGCATCCAGCAATAATGGTCTGTTTATATATGACAAGCTACAAAAACGTATGATCAACCTGATCTGGATAACCAAAAAAGAAATTTCAATCGTTTCTATATTTTTTGATGACTTTGGGCAAGTATATTTTGCAAGTGAAAATGAAATCTACAAATTAAAAAATCATAACACAATTGAAAAAATAAAATTGAATTTCCCTAGACAGACTATGAATCATCCTATAGCAGATGCAATTTTTATTAAAAGTGAATTGTGGGTTGTTAGGAGCAATCCTGAAATTTATATTTTTGAATTACACAATAACAAACAAAAAAAATTAAAATTTTTTAAGCAAGTTTATCATGGTAATGGCTATATAGTTGATCCAAAAATTATAATGAAAAGTGATTCAAATACTGTTTGGATTGGTTGCAGAAGCGATGGTGTACTAAAGATAGATTTGGCTACAAAAAAATATATTAAACTAAATGCTACTGGAAGTAAGAACTCCCTAAAACGCCCTTTTGTCCTAAGCTTATTCACTGACAATCAGAAAAATGTGTGGATCGGGCTTAGTGGTGGTGGAGTAGCAAAATATGATGCAGGAAGATTATTTTTTGAAAGTTGGTATAACAAACCAGTTATCTATAAACAGATGTATGATAACATGGTATTAAGCATTTTCAAACTATCAAATACTGAGTTTTTATTAGGAACCCAATTTGGCGGGCTTTGTTATAAAAACATCATTACCAATGAATTCAAGTATTTCAAACCAGAATCTTCGAGCATCAAATTCGCTGAATTCAATAATATTTATTCAATAATTCATAATGGCGATAGCACATTTTGGCTTGCCTGTAAGGGAGGTATTTTTTATTTTAACTTTATCAATAAGAAATTTGAATTATATAATGATCTCCAGAATATTCAGACAAAGGAAGTTTGTAGCATGATAAAATTGAAAAACACGAATAAACTACTATTGGCTAGTTATAATGGTGGAATGTGTTATTTTGATACGAAAACTAAAAAATTTGAACGATGCAATATATCTAAAAATTTGAACTTGAGAGTCCGATATATGATTGAAAAAGAAAATGGAGAAATTTGGTTATGTACAGAAACGAAGAACTTTTGTCATTATGATCATAAAAATAATAATTTATCATTTCATCCAGAATTTGAAAAAATATCAGGAACATCTCGACATCTAAATGTGGATAAAAGATATATTTGGATTGCTACTGATGATGGATTGATACAAGCTGATAAGCTATCGTATAAAGTTATTAAACTGTGGACTGTAGAAGATGGCTTGCCTAATAATGTAATATATGCAATCGAAATTGATGACAAACAGAATGTATGGATATCGACAAATAATGGTTTGGCAAGATTAGATCCACAAACAGGATTTTGTAAAGCTTTTACAATAAATGAAGGTATTCAAGCTATGGAATTTAATACAGCATCATGTTATAAAGATGAAAATAACGTTATTTGGTTTGGAGGAATAAATGGATTTAATAAAATTCCACAATCATTAAATGAATTTAGAACTTTTTCTCCTCCACCAATAATTACGAATATTGATGTGATGAATTTACCGTACAAAGATTCAATAGCTATTCCTTATATTAAAAATATTACTTTAAATCATAAGCAAAATTTTATCAGATTTGAATACAGAGCATTAAATTATTCACAATCAGAAAACATTTCATACAAATATAAATTATCTTCTGTTGATACTAATTGGGTATATAACGGTATTAGAAACTATGCAAACTATACTCAATTAAAACCTGGAAATTATACTTTTACAGTAATATCATCTAATTCAGATCAGGTGTGGAGTGATGATACCACAAGAATTCATTTTACTATTCTCAATCCATGGTATCAATCTTGGTGGTTTTATTTGATTTGTACAGCTAGTGTCCTCGTTGTGGTTGCTTATTTTGTTATACTTAGGATCAATAATTTGAAGTATAAATTTCAATTACAACAGCAAATGGTGAAATCGGAACTAGAAAAATTAAAGCTACAAATGAATCCACACTTTATTTTTAATTCACTCAATTCAATAAATAGTTTTATCGTTGAAAACAAAACCACCCTAGCTAGTGATTATCTCACAAAATTTTCAAGACTAATCCGATTAATTTTGGATAATTCCAAAAATGAAACGATAACTTTAGAACGAGAAATAGAAACCTTAAAACTATACTTACTCATGGAGAGCTTAAGATTCAATCAATCATTTGAGTATTCTATTAATATTGAAGAGGATTTGGACACAAGTGAAATAATTATTCCACCATTAATCATACAACCCTTTGTTGAGAATGCAATTTGGCATGGATTAATGCATAAGTTACAGGATAGGAAGCTGTTAATAAATGTCAGCAAGAATAATGAAAATGAAATATTCATCGAAATAATTGATAATGGAGTGGGTAGAGCAAAAGCTGCTGAACTGAAATCAAAATCAGTAAACAAAAACAAATCATACGGATTAGAAATCACCAAACAAAGGCTCACCAAACTCAATTTTGAAAATTCAATTACTATTGGTGATTTATATGATTCGAATCATAATGCTATTGGGACAAAAGTTTGTATTAATTTCAAAATTAGTTAATTTATGAAAGCTGTAATAATAGATGACGAACATCATTGTATCACCACTTTGTCATGGTCATTAAAACAATATTGCTCTGAAGTTGAAATAGTTGGAGTGGCATATAATGGAGAAGATGGAATTCAACTAATACAAAGACTGAATCCGGATCTAGTATTCCTTGACATAGAAATGCCAATTCTAAGCGGAATTGATATGTTAATAAAATTAAATAAGATAGATTTTAAAATCATTTTTACAACTGCCTATGATAAATATGCAATAAAAGCGATTAAGCTAAATGCTCTTGACTTTTTGCTCAAGCCAATAGATAAGGATGAACTAATCTTAGCAATATCAAAAGCTCACAATGAATCAAATAACATTAATAAATCTCAAGTGCACCAGCTTCATGAATTTCATAAAACCAAAGTAGTGGATAAAATTGCTTTATCGCTCAATAATGGATTGCATTTTATAAACTTATCCGATATTATTAGGATAGAAGCAAATGGTAATTATTGTAATTTCATATTAGCGGATAATCGTAAATATTTGCTTTCAAAAAAATTAGGAGATGCAGAAGAAATTCTTTTGGATAATCCAAATTTCTACAGAATACACAAAAGCCATATAATAAATTTGAAATTTGTGTCGAGGTATATTCGAGGCGAGGGTGGCGAAGTGATAATGGCAGATAACACATCTATCTCTTTATCAAGAAACAAAAAAGATGAATTTTTGGAGTTATTTAATAAAATATAAATTTCAGCTTTGCTTTACAAATTCTTACATTTTTGAATCCTCGATTGTCTATTTTCGCAACAGCGATATCAAATTTTACAAATTTGTAATTTATTACCAACTTCAGTTTACAATTTTGTGGCAACTTATAAGCTATTTTGTTGGATATTATGTTAAATGTATCTCTTTTGTTCTATAACCATTACTTATAGTAGATGATTTGTTAAAATACTGCTTTTGGAATCATAAATTCCAAAAATATGACTAATCGAAGTTACAAACTTTGATGAGCAAGGTAAATACTAAAAGTATTGCTCAAATCCATCAACATAATAGGTCATACGATCTGCATAATATTTTTTTAAACTATCTTTTAATGATATCATTGTTTCATGACTGAACCCACAACGAAAAATTACTTCAGAATTGTTATCATATTTTATGACTATGGAAGGATGACTATATCTTCCATGATTATTATATATTTTAATGTGTTGAATTTCATCCTTTTCTATTTCTATTATTTTTTTGAATAAACCTATTTGTAATTTAATTGCCCCATTTTCATAAATGTAAAACTTGCTACTATTTAGATATACATAATAATATAAAATTAATATTGGAATTGCTAACAAAAAAAATTTAGAAAATAAACTTAATGATGACTCATTTATAAAAAAAGAATAGATAAATAATAAAATAAAGCTTCCAAAAAAAATAATATCAAAATTTTTATCACCCTTCGATATCTTATATTCCTCCATCATATTACTTTGTTTATACAAATACTAATGAAATAATCTTGAAAATACAATTCCAAATGTTACTATTGTTCCTTTCATATCTCCTACAGCACCTGGGGTTATTCCCTCAATATCTTTAAATTCTTTAATAGCACTTATACTTCCAAAAAACCCTGAATATAAATTTAACTATATTTTACAAATTTGTAATTTATTACCAAATCTTTATCATCTTGTCTTTGGGCTTGTACATCGGGTCATTTGGCTGAATATTGAATGCTTTTTGGAAAGCCTCAATATTGACTAATGGTCCATTAACTCTATATTTTGATGGCGAATGTACATCGCTCAGCAATTGCTGAGTAAGGCTTTCTTTTCGGATTTCCATCATCCAAGCAAAAGCATATCCCAAAAAGAATCTTTGATCCGCTGTATAACCAGCAATAAGCTCATTGCTTTTGCCTTGATTCGTTTTTTTGAATGCTTCGTAGCCCATCACGACACCACCTAAATCTGCAATATTCTCCCCTTGAGTCGCTGAGCCATTCACATGAATACCTTTGATGGGCTCGTATTGATTATATTGCTCAACAATCATTTTTGTTTTATTGAAAAATTGGATACTATCTTCTTTTGTCCACCAATTATGCAAATTTCCATCGGCATCATATTGTGCTCCTTGGTCATCGAATCCATGAGTGATTTCATGTCCTATTGTAGATCCACCAATGATACTATACAAAATGGCGTCATCTGGCAATTGCCTTTCATAACCCGGCACAATTATGTTACAACCTGGTACTACTATTTCATTTTTTGTTGGATCGTAATAAGCATTATACGTTTGAGGAGTCATAAACCATTCTGTTTTGTCCACCGGTTTGCCATATTTATTCAGCATATATTGAAACTCCCAATTGTTGACAGCCAACAGATTAGATAAGAAATTATTTCTTATTATTTTCACAGAAGACATATCTTTCCATTTGTCAGGGTAGCCAAATTTCATGGTGATTTTATCTAATTTGTATAATGCTTTTTTCTTAGTTTCTTCTGACATCCAATCGAGTTGTTTGATATGCTCTGCATAGACAGATTTGATCGAATTGCCCATTTCTAAAAGCTTCTCTTTTGTACCTTTAGGCAAATATTTTTCCACATAGATTTGACCAACTAATTCCCCAAGGTTACCATCGGTTTTTTCTACCATTTTTTTCCAGAGTGGTTTTTGCTCCTGTATTCCATTTAATTTTTTGCCATAAAAATCAAAATTTTCAGCTCTGATTTCTGTAGTTAAATCAGTTGCAAACGAATGGAGTATGTGCCAATTCATGTAATTTTTAATAGTTTGAATAGGGTATTTTTTTAAGATGGCAACTATATCTTTAAAAAATTCTGGTTGACCCACAACAATTGAATCAACACCATTCAATCCATATTCTTTCAATCCAATATTTAAACCTAACGATCTGTATTTGGCATCATAATCTTGTGTAGCAACTTTGTTGTAATTTTTAATAGGATCTCTCAAATCTTCTATTTTCCGACTAATCTTAGCCAAATCGGTTTCTAATTTCAATATATTGTTTCCATCCAATTGAATTTTTTCATTTTCTTTTTTTGCAATTGAAAGTATATTATCTACATGTGCAACAAACTGATTCCTAATCTTTTTGAATTCATCATCTTGTTTCATATAATATTCCCTTTCTGGCAAACTCAAACCACCTTGACCTAAGAATATGGCATAATCGGTGCTCTTCTTATCATCTTGTGAAATCCAAAAACTATAGAAAGATTGTATGCCATTTTTTCTTAAAGTGAAGGAATATGCAAGTAACTCATCTATGCTTTTTGATTGCTCAATAGCATTCAGAAATGGCATAACTCCTTGTATTCCAGCTTTATTAATTGTTGTTGTGTCAAGCCCAGAAGCATAAAAATCGCCAATTTTTTGTTCATTGCTCCCTTCTTTTGCTTTACTATTCATAGCATTTTCGCAAATACTTTTGATTTGATTGTTAATCGTATCTTGAATGATTTTAAAAATTCCATAAGCAGCTTCAGAAGCTGGAATTGGATTATTTTTTATCCATTTGCCATTTGCATAATCAAAAAAATCTACCTGTGGTCGGATAGTTGAATCTATATGTGAAACTAACGGATCTGCTTTGATAGTTTTATTATCTGTAGATTCGTTTTTGCAATAAATAAAAGTTAAACTCCAAAATGCAATGATTATAATCCTATTCATTTTTATTTTTTTTGTAAAAATATTAAACCAGCCAAATATATTAAATAATAGTGTAGTTTATTTAATGAATTCAAATAAAAAAGCCCCAATACATTTATCAGAGCCAATATAAATGGTAAAAAATTTAATAATTTGAATTTTTTTATTCTGGTTTTGCCCAGAATACTTTTGGATTATTGGTTGTATAATTAATAAATTTTGTGTTGTTGGTTTTATTCATAACAGTTCGAATAATAGGTTTTTGTCGATAACCATCTAATGGCAACAACTCTACATATTCATATTTCATTCCGTTTACTCTTGTTTCCACATTGTATTCACTGTTTAATGGACATTCTATTCTATATAAGTTTTTCGCCATATAATTATACAAGTAGTCCTTTTTGGTTGTAGATACTTTATTATTCCAATTTGCTGTTGGGTTAAGAATAAGTGGTTTTCCACTAATCACTCTATCTCGAACTTCTTCTACAGAAAGTAGCTCACCAGTTTCGTTCATCACATAAGCATCATGAGTAGGGTCCAGCCAAATCCATTTGCCTAAGTCATTGGAATACACAACGTTAATAACATGACAATCATCAAAAATAGTATCTTTGGGCATACAAGTGATGAACCTCGATTTGAAACCCATGGATAAATAGCACTCGTTCAATACTGTCCCTAACCCTCTGCAATTCAAGCCTCTATTATCTTTTTTGCAAACTGTGATCATGCTCATTGCATTTTTCACAGTTGGGTTTTCATGTTGCCCGTCATGAGGGATGAGTTGATGTATCCAATGCATTAGGTTCAAAATTTTAGAAATTTCATTTCCAGTTCCAGCTATTGAATCCAATTTGAATCCTTTTCTCAATTCCATCAAATTAGGGTTGTCGGGTTTTTGATATGTAAATTTTGGTATATCTCTTTTTTCGTCGAAATTATATTTCTTGCCTTTTTTTAGAATGGAAAGGTAATCTTTTGGAAATTTCGATTCATCACATACAATCCGTGTCCAGGCAGTATCCTTACCGTTAAGTAAAATGATAAAATTATAAGATTTTCCTGATTTTACATTCACACTATATTGAGCTTGATCGGTGAGAAAAGTAACTTTACAATTCTTACATTTGGTATAATATTCATCTGGCTTCAGTTTTGGTGAAATCGTCCAAGAATTTTTGTAAATTTCATCCCCCTCCTGAATTGAAACCATTTTATCACTAGCTGGTATGATATTCATTTTGGTTTGTGCAAAAACAGAGCAGCCAAATAAGCAAATAATAATAATTGAAAAAATCTTCATTCTATTTATATTTTGAAAACAAAAATAAAGATAAGATTTATGATGAATAGTTGCATTTAAGATATAAAAATTGAAAATTTAATAATTTATTTTTTTGGGTATAATTACTTTTTTGGGCGATAAAAAAAAGTAAGAGCTAACGTAAGATCTAGAGCAAAATACTTTTCTTTCTGTCAAAAAGTATTCAAAAACCACCTAATTGCCCCCTCCTGCATTTAATCATATTCCTATTTTCTTTATCGTTTTCAGAATTTCAAACTGGTTTTATGTTGTAAATATTCATAGCTAATATAGGTTTAATATAGAAAAGCATTACAATAGATTTCTTTTTAAAACATTTTGTATTTTTTATAAATACTTATTTGTGATAGATAATCAATACATTATAAATATAAAAAATAAATATTAAAAAAAATGTTTTAAAATATTTGCAATTAAAAAACAAATTGTTTTAAATTTGTCTCATCATTTTTATACATCATAATTGTAATTAACTTAAACCGATTCTATCATGAGAAAGCATTATCAAACTTTTCCGCTATATGCAGAAAAGACCAAAAGAAAACCAATGAGAATGTTGGAAACAACTGATGAGCATTCTATCACTTTTCAACAATTATTTTTTGTTTTACAAAAACTTTTAGTGCAATCCCTACTACAATTGAAAGAATTTTATCTCCTCCGAATCAAAACTATTCAAGTGACCAACCCAATCGTACTGATGCTTATTTTGCTATTTTTTGTTTTATATCGCAACCATAATCTTTTGGGCGAATCTGCCAATAAGAGAAATGAAATTTGGAAAGAGGAAGAAAAAACTGCCAAAACTAATAATGGAAAATTCGGGTTTGATGCTCCAAATAGTACTTTGGAAAAGAAAAATTTGAATCTTTATGCACCTGCATCTACCAAAGAACTCACAGATGCTGATGTGAAAAATTATGTCAAGAGATTTTCTAAGGTCGCAATCGACGAAATGTATCGTTATGGTGTTCCTGCAAGCATTAGCTTGGCTCAAGCTATCATCGAAAGTAGATGCGGCAATAGCATCCTTGCTAGAAATAATAACAATCATTTTGGAGTGAAATGCTTTTCAAAGAATTGTGCTGATGGGCATTGCACCAATCATAATGACGACCATCACAAAGATTTTTTCCGAAATTTTGATTCTGCTTGGGAAAGCTGGAGGGTGCATAGCGAACTGTTAACCAATGGAAAATATAAAAAACTAACCGACTATGGGACGAATTACAAAAAATGGGCAACAGGATTGGCTTCTTGTGGATATGCAAGCGACAAAGGATATTCTGATAAGCTAATTGCTGTAATTGAAAAGTACAAACTGAATCAATTCGATTTGTAAAATCTATTTTTTATTTCAAATTCAAATTTTAATATTATGAAATATTTTAATATCTTTTTTATCTTAATTTTTTCCTTAATTATAGCAATTAAGTATTCTGATGAAATCAAAAATTTCGCAACAAATAGATTGAAGGACAACGCATTGCCAAGCCTCGGAGAACAGATTCGTAAATCTCGAAAAACTAAAAATATAAGCCCAGAAACATTTGCTTCTTCCATTGGGCTAAGTATCAGTCAATTAAAAAATATTGAAAGCAACAAAGCAATACCCACAAGAGATTTGATCACTGAAATGGAGGAAAAACTTGAAACTGAGTTTGTTTTATATTAGGCTATTTTTTTATTTGTGATGATCCAATAAATATTTGTCCAAATCAATTTTAATAAAATACCAAATTGACGAATTGATTTTTAAAATGAGTTAATAAGCTAGTTGTTACAATTACTGAAAGCCTTGTAAGCTGGATGTCAAAAAGCTGCCATAGAAGTATGGTGGCTTTTTTTTTTAAACAAATAAATTTCGTTTTCGTACTAGTTGGAATGGATAGAAATTATTATAAGCTCTATTATCGATTAGAAAGGGATCATTGGTGGTTTGCAGCCAGAGGCAAAATGTTGATGAATCATTTAAAAAATTTATTAGCTGAAAAAACAAATCTCAAGATTCTTAATGTTGGTGTTGCAACTGGTAGGACATCTGAGTTATTACAACAATTCGGTGAAGTAATATCTATAGAATTTGACGAAGAATGCTGTGCATTTACTAATGAGGTAGTGAAAATTCCAGTACAGCAAGGATCAATTTTAGAGCTTCCATTTCAAGATAATCAGTTCGATTTAGTTTGTTCTTTTGATGTCATTGAACATGTAGAGGACGATCATTTAGCTGCTAGTGAGTTGGAAAGAGTTTGTAAACATGATGGAATAATCTGTGCCACCGTTCCTGCTTTTCAATTTCTTTGGAGCCAACATGATGTTGTAAATCATCATTACAGAAGATATACTAGAACTAATTTTTTGAAATTATTTCATTCTGAACTTATATATAGTTCATATTTTAATTTTTTATTGTTTTTTCCGATTGCTACTTTTCGACTTTTAACTTCCTGGATTAAAGGCAATAAAAATACTTCAAATAAAACGGATAGTGAAATTGAAATGAATCCAATAATCAATAAATTGATGTATCGAGTGTTTTATTTGGAAAATTATTTTTTGAAAAACAGACTCCGACTCCCAGTTGGAGTATCAATAATAGCAACTTTTAAAAAAAATAGAAAATAATTAGTTCACAATAAATCCTAATATCATACCTATTTGAATTGTTATTATATTGAATGTCAATATATTAAAAATTATATTGTGAAATATTCGCTATGGAATTATAGTCAAAAAATATTTTTTTTGTAATTGTTCATTGTAAAATTTAGCCTCATCTTTGTATCATCAATCGCAAATAATAGAATTGCAGTTGAAAATAAATATACAATAGTGTTTGTTAAATAGTGTTTGTTTTTTGTATTGATCCTGTCAGATAAAGTTCCGACAGGTTTTTTTATTTTTAGGGTTTAGTTGTTGGGTTTTTCCATTTATTTTTTAACTTTTCTATTGTGCTATCTAATCTTTTTGTTCTAGTTTCTGCTTGTTTTGCTGTGATGATCCATTCTACGTATTCTTTCCGATTTGTGAACGATAGCTGATTGAAATAAATTTCTTCGTTAGGGTTTTCCTTCAGTAACTTATTAAAATCATCTGGCAACCTTACAACCTTTGTTGCAGTGTCGATATAATCAAAAATTGCTCTTTCTTTTGGAACTTGTTCTTTTTTAATATCTTTTTCAGTTTGTAATCGACAACCAAATGTTGACCAGACATCATTGAAGGAAATCAAGGAGATAAATGTTAATTTAGTCGGAAAATTCAAAAGAGTATCCCAACCTTTATCTCTATTGAGGTCGGTTTGAAGTTTTGAACTACCTTTAGGATAATAGATCCATAAGATCATATTGCTTTTCAATAAATCAATAATTCTACTCAAATGATCATCCAATGATTTTTTATTCAGAACGAACCAATGTATTTGATCATATTCATTTAGTTTTTCATTTGCAATTAATTGATAATCAGTATTGTTGAAATTTTTGATAAAGTCATCAGGTGCATTTATTGTAAGTAATTTGAAGTTTGGAAGTATTTGTAATTTCTGTTCAAGTGATTTTGCCATGACAATTAATAAGATTATTAAATAAAAAAAGCATTGAATATTAAGTGATTAAGAAAATTTATTTATATTTGTAAAAATGATACATTTTGAATAAAATTCTTATTATATTATTTCTACTTTTGGTTTCGATTCAACAATTCAATGTGAAGTTGTCGAAATTGATAAATTCAATAGATAATATAGAATTTGCCTCAAATGTAGATAGTTTGGATGATAATAATAATGATAATTTTTCAGATTTTGATAATCTCGATTTTGTTTATTTCAAAAATAATATTGATCTACAATCTATCCATACTTCCTTTACAACTGAATCTGTAATATTGAATTATAAACAATTTAATTTACTAGACCCAAGTATTTTAAAAATTACTGCCCCTCCACAATCTATTATTGCTTAAAATCTAATTTTCAAACTTTTTTGTTGTAATAAGATTTGATATGAATGATTAAGTAAATTATTCATTTCGATTTCATTATTTGAATGGAGTTGTATTCAATTTATAAAGTTGCAAATACACTCCATTTTTTAATTACAATTATTATTAAAAATATTCGTTACACAATAAAATTTTTTGATGAAAAATAATTTACTTTTTGTTTTTGTAATGACTTCATTATTATGGAGTTGTAAGTTTATGTACAATGAGCCATACATTAAAATTGAAAATGATTTTGTAGAGGTTCATTTCGAAAGATTAATGCCCAAAGAAACTTTGGAAAAACTTAAGAATGATTTGGCTTCGAAAAATATTGTTTTAGACATTATAGATGCTAAGTATGATGGAGATAAATTAAATTTTTTATCTTTTACTGTCAATTATAATGGAAGGACTGGGGCTGCTTCCACATTTTTTGTTCAAAACCATCCATTTGGGTTTATCATAGATAACAGAGCAGGAAAACCATCGAGGTTTGTAGTAGGGGAGCTAAAAGAATAAAATTGTTAAAAACTAGTTTTTTGAATTTGGTCATGATACTGAAGATATAGAGGTAAAGCTGCAGAACCGTACCATTTATATATTTCAGCTGCTAATAATTCAGCTTGAATTGCAGGGTCAGATTTTAAAAGTTCTTGGGCATCTTCTTTTGATTTTGCATTCAATATGAAAATTCCTCTGTATTGGTTTTCATTTTTTTCTAACGGACCAGCTACTACCAGCTTGCCTTCTTTAGCCAATTTTCCAATATTATTCAGATGTTCTTTGAACAATCTATTTACTTCGTTTTTGTCTTCAATATGTGCTTTTCCTGTTTTTAAAATCACCAGATAATATGACTTCATTCCGTATTCATCAGATCCGAGGCTGTCTGCAAGTGCTTGATTATAACTAACTTTTGTGTTTTGAGCATTTAAATTGTTGCAAACGAAAATGCAAAATATGAAAAAATATTTTAACATAATATTCTTTTGAAATAGAACAAAACCCACCAAAATTCATTGATGGGTCTAAAAATATTTTAATTACAATTTTTCAATTATCATAGCTGATGCACCACCACCACCATTACAAATTGCAGCTAAGCCATATTTTCCATTTTCTGTATGGAGTACATTATTCAGAGTAGTCAAAATTCTTGCACCCGAACATCCCAAAGGATGACCTAATGAAACGGCACCACCAAATTGATTCATCAAAGATGGGTCAATGCCTAACACTTGAGCAAATGCCATCGGAACTACTGCAAATGCTTCATTTACTTCGAAATAAGAAATATCATTTAAGGTTAATCCTGCTCTTTGAAGGGCAATAGGGGCTGCGATAGTTGGTGCTGTAGTGAACCAAGCTGGTGCTTGTTCTCCATCTCCAAATGCTACAATTTTTGCAATCGGTTTCAAATTTAGTCTTTTCACAGCCTTTGCACTAGCAAGAACTAATGCCGCAGCACCATCATTTATTGTAGAAGCATTGGCAGCTGTAACTGTACCATCTTTCGAAAAAGCTGGTCGTAGAGTAGGGATTTTGTCAAAACTAACATTTTTGTATTCTTCATCTTCTGTAACTAAAATATTTCCTTTACGAGTAGCTATCTCAACAGGAATTATTTCATTTTTGAATAACCCTTTTTCGGTGCTTTGAGCTGATTTTTTATATGAGTTTATGGCGAATTCATCTTGAGCTTCTCTCGAAATATTATATTTTTCAGCAGTTTTGTCGGCATAAATTCCCATAGCTTGTTGGTCATATACATCTATCAAGCCATCTCTTGACAACCCATCAACCAAAGTTGCATCGCCGTATTTGTAGCCAAATCTAGCTTTAGGCACATAAAATGGTATTTGAGACATATTTTCCATCCCACCTGTTACCACAATGTCAGCATAACCTAACATAATGCTTTGAGCACCATAAGCTGTTGCTTTCATACCAGAAGCACATACTTTATTGACGGTAGTGCAATTCACAGAATCGGGCAATCCAGCATAACGAGCTGCTTGGCGGGCAGGAGCTTGACCTAAGTTGGCTGATACTACATTTCCCATAATCACTTCTTGCACCTCGTTGGGGTCAATTCCAGCTTTTTCTATTGCTCCTTTTATGGCTGCTGCTCCTAATTTTGTGGCAGAAAGATCGGCAAAAACACCGCCAAAACTACCTATAGGCGTTCGTACTGCTGATAGGATAAATACTTCTTTGCTCATTTTATTATATCAATTTAATGAATTGCAAAAGTAACAAATATTGTACAGTTCTGGTTTATTTTATAAGTATAATAAAAATTGAAATAGGAATTAGGGCAAATAAATAAATGTTTTAAAAAATAAATTTGCAAAAAATAAAAACTTTACACAACTTTGTAACTCGAATATTAGCAATCGTTTCCCAATTACTTTTCTCTAGATTATTTTTGATTTAGTTCCTTTCGTAAGTTTACTTACCGTTTATTTTATTGATTATTAAAAAATTATAACCATGAAGCTAATATTGTATTGTACATTTTTTGTAATATTTATTCAAAATTTAATAGCCCAAACGGATTCAATTCCGATAATTTCTGAAAAAACATGTCAAACAGAAGTTTTTTGTTTGGATACTGTGAATTGTGGAGTATTGCCCATCCTATTAACATGTGATGCAAAAAGCAGATCGAAGAATTTACCCATTTTAAAATATTCTTATACCATTGATTGGGATTGCGATGGTAAAATTGATTTGAGTGGTTCATCACAAAATATAAAATTGGATGAAAGCAAAGGATTGAAACCTGGCAAACACAAAATAAAGTGGGTGGTGAAGGATTTCAATAATTTAGAAAATAGTTGTGAAAAAAGTTTTGAGGTTAAGGATTGTGTGAAGCCTGTGATTTATGCATTAGAATATCGTACATTTTATGCTTTACCATATACTTGTGAAAGAAAATTTACATCAAAGGATTTGATTGATTCTATTTTTGAGAATTGTTCACCTAATGAAAAAATAATTACAAAAATTGTAAAAGGTACATTTTCATCATTTAATATCGATAGCTTGATAAAGATGAATGATACAATTACTGTTAGAAATCATGAGTATCATAATGCTATTACCATTTTTGCTATTGATAAATATAATAATTTAAGCTATAAAAATGTAAATTTATTATATTTAGATTATTATTCAAATGATTGTTTTTTTGGAATATCCTCTATAGAAGGTACTGTTAAAAATGACGAAGGTATTGGATTGGAAAATGTTGATATATATATTAATGGATATTTAAAAGGAAAAGTATTTGTTGATGGATTTTACAATTTTTTATTAGCTATAAACAGAAATTATACAATTAATTGTAAAAATAATGAATTACATAGAAATGGAAATACCACAGCAGATCTTGTAGCTATCAATAAATATCTTCTTAAAATTGAAGATTTGTCAACACCATATAGACATATTGCTGCCGATGTTAATAACGATAAAAAAGTATCGATTGCAGATATAATAGAATTGAGAAAATTAATATTATTTATCAATGATACTTTTCCAAATTCCAAATCTTGGGTATTTATTCCTAAAGAATTTAAGTTTTCATCATTGCCAGAATCAGATAATTACCCAACATCAGTAGATTTTTATTTTGATAAGAAATATTTTATTGAATTTATAGGCGTAAAAATTGGTGATGTTAACGGTACTGCAAAAGCAAATAAAATATCTGATGCTACAGAAAGGAGTATAAAAAATAGAACATTCGAGTTGCAAGATATTGAAATTCAAGAAAATGGAAATCAGGAAATCAGATTGCCTATTACTGACCTATTCGAACAAGATGGTTTTCAAATAGCATTAAAAATAAATCCGAATTTTATAAATGAATTGAGCATCGAAGGGTTGGATCCAGAAAGTTATCACTTTAATAAATCAACTGGTGAGCTTTTCGTGTCTTATGTGAATGGATTATCTATTGGAAATGAGCTTGTTATAAATATAATTGCCAAAAAAACTTGTTGGCTTCATGAAATCGTTCAATTTTCTAACGATAAATTGTCGAATGAGTATTATGTTGATAATCAAACATATAAATTTGATTTCATATTTTCAAACCAAAAGTATTATGTTAGCTCGCCTCAGCCCAATCCATTTCAATACAATACACAAATGACGATATTTACTCCAGAACCTGAAATTTTCAAAATTGAAATAATTAGAAGTGATGGAGTGCTAGTGCACCAAAGAAATATGTATTGTCAGAAAGGTGAAAATATTCTACAACTTTCTGAAACAGACATGAAAGAAAGTGGTGTCTATCAATGTGTTATCAAATCTAAACAAGGTATATCCGTTCAAAAAATTATTTTCATTAAATAAAAAATATAATCATGAAATCAATTATTTATACTTCATTTTTATTAATTTTTGCAATCAATCTAATTGCACAAAATCCAGTTTTTTCGCCAAAAACCATCAGAAATGACACGATATTTCAATATCCATTTGATTGTGGTCCTATTGCTTTGACATTAGAGACAAATGCTTATTCTCTTTGCTCAAAATCGCCAAAATTGAGATATAGTTACAAAGTAGATTTTAATAACGATGGTGTGTTTGATATATTTGGAAACGGAAAATCGGTAAACTTGAGCAAATCAAATGGGCTGAAATATGGCAGACATTCTATCCAATGGAAAGTGACAGATGCCTGTGGAAATTCTACAACTGCAAATAAAATTTTTATAGTTAGAGATGGTGCTAAGCCTACTCCAGTTGCAAAATTATTATCCATTGAAATAGCAAATATTAATCAAAAAGCTACTTTAGTAGCATCAAAAGTAAATAATTTTAGTTGGGACAATTGTACTGAAATGTCAAAATTAAGGTTCAGGCTTGCAAAAGCAGGTGAATATAATGCATCAATGACTTTAGATGAAGTGTTAGCCTTGAATGATTATATTGTTTTTGAACCATGCAAAGATGAAGGAACACAAACTGTTGCATTATTTGCAATAGATTCGGATAATAATTTCAATTATGTTGAAACATTTGTAGTTGTTCAAAGCAACTTTAATTGTGATACTTTAGAGAATAAAATAAGTGGAAAAATAACTTTTTCAAATAATAATCCTATTGAAAAGGTTATAATTAATATGAGTAGTAATACTGCAACTTCAACAAATAGTGATGGAATTTATAATTTAAAAACAAAGCAAAATAAAATTGAAATCATACCTTTCTTAATATCAAGTGATTATGGTACTATTTCAAGTGGAGATTTAGTTGCATTGGATAAACACTTGAAAAATGAAATTTTAATTGAATCACCTTACAAAAAAATTGCTGCTGATGTAAATAATGATAGAAAAATAGATGAAGTCGATTATAATCTTATGAGAAATGCTCTGTTATTTATTGGTGATAGTATTAATATACTTTGGAAATATACTTTTGTCCCTAAAAACTATATTTTCACATCAGACACTTTGAATTTTCCAACTACAATTATATACGACACTCTTTTAAAGAATAATATTGATTTTATTGGAGTAAAAATTGGTGCCATTTCCAAAACAACTTTCACAGAAGCCTTAGAGAGAAAAGCCATTCCAAACTTACCCATAGTTATTCAGAATCAATCCTTTAGAAAAGGTGATGAGGTGACAATAAAGCTAAAATTACCCAAATCGGATGCTTTTAGTTTTACGTTTCAATTCGATCCAACTGTATTGAATTTCAAAACAATTAATGGAATTGATGAAAAAAATTATAATCTTAAATACATTCAAAATGGCTTCATAATTTTATTGAATATCAATGATATAGAAGCTGAAAATGAGATCGAATTCATTTTTTCTGCAAAAGAAAATGGTAACCTTAAAGACGTAGTTGAAATCAATTCCAAATGGACAAAAGCAGAATTATTTAGAATTGATGGTGATGAGGTTTATAACATTTATTTAGATATTATTGGCGATAATTTTGCTATCAATCCACTACAATGTGATCCTAATCCATTTACATATTACACAAATATTAAATATATTTCAGATAAAATTAGTAAAATTCATTGGAAATTAATAGATTTGAGGGGTCAAAAGATAAAAGAAGGTTCGCAAGATACCCAGATTGGCATTAATCAATTCCAGATAAGTGGCGAATCCATAACAACCAACGGAACATACATCCTTCAAATATTTACCGATTCTGATATACTTACGAGTAAATTAATTTTCATAAAATAAATGATATAATCATGAAATCAATTTTTATTACAATTTCTCTATTTCTTGCAAGTTTAACATTTGCTCAAAATCCTGTAATTGACCCGAACACTGTCAAAAATGAAAGCATTTGCCAATATTCATATAACTGCGATGTTACACCTTTGACATTAAAAACATCTGCAATTAGTTTTTGCAAAAAAGCTAAAGGAATTCGTTATACGTATGAGATTGATTTTCAGAATAATGGAACTGTGGATTTGTCAGGTATCGGAAATACAGTAAATCTAAACAAAAACAATGGATTAATATATGGTACCCATAAAATATCATGGTCTGCAAAAGATGCCTGTGGAAATATTAGTAAAGCATCAAAATTATTTACTATAAAGGATTGCAAAGCACCCACACCTGAAGTAAAAACTGTTTCCTTAGTAGATACCAATTGTACTGTAAAAGTAACTGCAGATATGTTTAATAAAAGCAGTTATGACAATTGCACCTCAAGTGACAAATTGAAATATAAAATAGCAATTACAGATGATATTATTAATAATATGACTTTGGATAATATCCTTGCATTAAGCGATACATTAGTTTATAATATTACATCTATTAATCCAAAATCTATATTATTTTTTGTAATAGATGAACAGAATAATTGGTCATTTAATGAATCTTATATCTTTGGCTCTTGCAAAGCGAATTATGAAAACTTAGATAAATTTATTGTAGCAAAAAATGAGTTTAATGAGTTGGTGAATAACTTCAATTTAAAAGTAAATAACTTTGATTTTCAATCATCTAATGGATTTTATAATTTGCCAAAGTTAAATGAAAAAGTAAAAGTTACTCCTTATAAATATGATAAAGATCTAAATGGAGTAAATGCATTGGATATAGATATATTGAATAATTTTATAATATTGGGAAGTACAAATTTCACTTTAAATAAGAGAATTGCTGGAGACTTGAATTCGGATGGCAAAATTTCTACTGCAGATGTATTAGAATTGAAAAATTCGGTATTAAATAATCGATTTGAAAGTCTCCCATGGCTATTTTTTAATATTAAATATGGCGATCCTTTACAATTGAAATATTGTAAATCTAATCCAACAAATCCATTTTTTGTAGATACACTTTGCCTTGCATATCAATATCTTGAATATAATAATTCTACGATTTTGAAAGACACTACCACATTCTTAGCATTCAAATTAGGAGATTTGGATATTTCTGCAAACCCTAGTTCATTATTAAAGACTAAAGATCGTTCAATATCAAGCACTTACGTAGAATTGGATAATTCTTTATTTGAAGTGAATGAAACCAACTCTATTTCCATACCTTTAAAATCATTAAGTCATTCAAAAGCATTTCAAGGCACCTTACACTTTGATACACAGAAGTTTGAGTATGTTGGAATTGATGGAATTTCAAAGGATCAATATAGTTTGTGGGACTTACAAAATGGTAATATTACATTTTTGAATGTAAAAAACATGAATCCAGATTTAGAAGAATTTTCAATTAAATTAATGTCAAAGCAAAAGTGTTATTTAGCTGAAGGTTTAAAATTTGCAAAAGAACCATTGGAAAGCAGAGTATATTGGTCTGAAAATCAGGATGCTAGCTTAGTGATGAAATTCATTGATAATCAAGTAAGATTATTTCAAAATCAACCTAATCCGTTCACAACTAACACTTCAATTCCATTCATTTTGCCATCAGCACAAATGGTCGAATTTAGTTTTTATGATCTAAATGGAAGATTATTAAAATCAATAAAAAGAAATTTCGAAGCAGGTCAGCAACAATTGACTATTGATGCTAATGAATTGAATAGCAATGGTTTAATATATTTCCAGATGATAACTAAGGAAAAAACATTTACACAAAATATGCTTTTAATTAAAAATTAACACATCATGAATTCAAAAAATATCTATTTAGTTTTTACATTGATATTTATTAACTCATTAATAATCAATGGACAAATAACGAAAAGACCTGTTTTTACGAAAGCAACTTACGAATCCTTAACCATTAGTAAGGCGAACTTAAATTGCAAACCTGAAAATGTGGTGTTAACAGCCAATGCGACAAGTTATTGCAAAGTATCAAAAACCTTGAACTTCGCTTATCAAATTGATTATGGCAATAATGGCAGTTTCGAAGTTTCAGGCACAGGAAATAGTGCAATAATGGGCAATAATGCAGCCTATTCCTTTGGTAGTCATAAGATTAAATGGATTGTGACGGATGCCTGTGGAGGAATTTCGACCTGTACGAAGTTGGTTACAATTACTAATCCTTCGGATACAATCAAACCAACTGCAATAGCAAAAGTGTTGTCACTAGAGTTGATGCCTAATACTTGCATGGCAGTGTTAGAAGCCAATAAAGTGAATAATTTTAGTTACGACAATTGTACAGAAAATGGAAATTTAAGATATAAACTTTTATTAGATGCTGATTTTAAGCCAAATATGAAGATCGATGAGATCTTGAAATATAATGATTTTTTGGTTTTTGATAATACCATAGGTGTTAATCTTGTCTATTTTATTGCAATTGATGAAAGCAATAATTGGAATTATGCAACTACATATATTTTGGTTCAAAACAACATGAACCCCGATTGTGGAAATAATGAAACCGTTTACAAAGGAATAGTGAAGCATGCAAAAGGTCAAGTATTTACAGATACTAATGTAATATTCAAAATAAATGATAATTCATTATCGAGTATAAATAGTAAAGTAAACCAAAATGGAATTTTTCCAATTGGAAATCCACAATTATCATTATTTAAACAATATACTGTTAAGTATGAAAACACAATAAAATATAAGGATCTGAGTAATAACGATATAACATTTTTAGAAGATTTCATTAATAATAAGACAACATTTTCAAATAATTATGCCCGATTAGCTGCTGATATTAATCAGGATCATGTAATTGATAATAAAGATTTGGAATTGTTGAAAAACATTGTTAATCAAGATAGTACGAATTATTTTACGAAATATATATTTTTAGAAAAAAATTATGTTTTTAAAAATAAGTATCCAGAAAAGGATAATCTTCCAGATTCGTTTTCTGTAGGTTTTTTCAATTTCAACTTTAATTTTTATGCAATTAAATTAGGTGATATTTATAATAATTTGTTGCATCAGCCAACAGATAGGAGTAATGATGAATTTGTTGAAACTCAATTATTTCAAAATCAACCCAATCCGTTCACAACTTACACTACAATTCCATTCATTTTGCCATCAGCACAAATGGTCGAATTTAGTTTTTATGATCTAAATGGAAGATTATTAAAATCAATAAAAAGAAATTTCGAAGCAGGTCAGCAACAATTGACTATTGATGCTAATGAATTGAATAGCAATGGTTTAATATATTTCCAGATGATAACTAAGGAAAAAACATTTACACAAAATATGCTTTTAATTAAAAATTAACACATCATGAATTCAAAAAATATCTATTTAGTTTTTACATTGATATTTATTAACTCATTAATAATCAATGGACAAATAACGAAAAGACCTGTTTTTACGAAAGCAACTTACGAATCCTTAACCATTAGTAAGGCGAACTTAAATTGCAAACCTGAAAATGTGGTGTTAACAGCCAATGCGACAAGTTATTGCAAAGTATCAAAAACCTTGAACTTCGCTTATCAAATTGATTATGGCAATAATGGCAGTTTCGAAGTTTCTGGCACAGGAAATAGTGCAATAATGGGCAATAATGCAGCTTATTCTTTTGGTAGTCACAAGATTAAGTGGATTGTGACGGATGCCTGTGGAGGAATTTCGACCTGTACGAAGTTGGTCACGATCAATAATCCTACGGATACAATCAAACCTACTGCAATTGCAAAACCTACTGCAATTGAATTAGAATCAAATACATGTACTGCTACATTAGAAGCAAGTAAAGTAAATAATAATAGTTATGATAATTGTACTAAAAATGCTAATTTAAGGTATAGATTAATAAACTTGGGTGAATTTAATCCAAATATGAAGCTAGATGATATATTGAAATTTGAGGATAAGTTATTATACGGAGTTGTTAGTTTAGGTGTCAATACATATTATTTAATAGTTATAGATGAAAATAATAATTGGAATTATACTGAAGGATATGTCGTAGTTCAAAATAATCTGAGTCCAGATATTTGTATTGTAGGTTGTTTTCCAACAAAATTTTGCTTTGTTAATTATAATAATGGACAAAAATTCTATGATACTTCAGTTGTTTTCAGTATATATAGGGATAATTATTTACAAAATAATAAAAAAATAAATTCTAACGGATTTTTCGATTTAGGTTATCAATCTCAGTTACAATATATTAAATATAGTAATACAATTGGATATAAAGATTTGAGTAACAATAATATAACATTTTTAGAAGATTACTTGAATAATAAAGCTACTTTCTCAAACCCCTATGCCCGATTAGCTGCTGATATTAATCAGGATCATGTAATTGATGCAAAAGATTTAGAATTAATGCGAAAAGTTATCGTTCTAGATAGTTTTAATTATTTTACAAAATATATATTTCTTCCAAATGATTATATATTTAAAAATGCTGAACCCGAAAAAGATATACTTCCAGTTTCATTTACAGTTGAGAAAAACGAATATAAGTATTATTTGAAAGCCATAAAACTGGGCGATATTTATAATAATTTGTTGCATCAGCCAACAGATAGGAGTAATGATGAATTTGTTGAAACTCAATTATTTCAAAATCAACCCAATCCGTTCACAACTTACACTACAATTCCATTCATTTTGCCATCAGCACAAATGGTCGAATTTAGTTTTTATGATCTAAATGGAAGATTATTAAAATCAATAAAAAGAAATTTCGAAGCAGGTCAGCAACAATTGACTATTGATGCTAATGAATTGAATAGCAATGGTTTAATATATTTCCAGATGATAACTAAGGAAAAAACATTTACACAAAATATGCTTTTAATTAAAAATTAACACATCATGAATTCAAAAAATATCTATTTAGTTTTTACATTGATATTTATTAACTCATTAATAATCAATGGACAAATAACGAAAAGACCTGTTTTTACGAAAGCAACTTACGAATCCTTAACCATTAGTAAGGCGAACTTAAATTGCAAACCTGAAAATGTGGTGTTAACAGCCAATGCGACAAGTTATTGCAAAGTATCAAAAACCTTGAACTTCGCTTATCAAATTGATTATGGCAATAATGGCAGTTTCGAAGTTTCAGGCACAGGAAATAGTGCAATAATGGGCAATAATGCAGCCTATTCCTTTGGTAGTCATAAGATTAAGTGGATTGTGACGGATGCCTGTGGAGGGTTTTCGACCTGTACGAAGTTGGTCACGATCAATAATCCTACGGATACAATTAAACCTACGGCAATAGCAAAAGTTTTAGGATTAGAATTATTACCAACTGATTGCAAAGCAACTTTAGAATATGCAAAAGCAAACAATAATAGTTTTGATAATTGCACAGTTAATAGTAAGTTAAGATTCAGGTTAGTTCTTAATGAATTCTTTAATCCAAATATAAATATAGATGAGGTATTAAAGTTAAGTGAGAATATAGTTTTTGATAATATTACAGGTACGATAGAATATATTTTAATAGTTATTGATGAAAATAATAACTGGAATTATACTAAATCGAATGTAATAGTCCAAAATAATTTTAATCCTGATTGTGCAATAATTGAATGGCCCTTTATGGTTGGGTTTGTTAATCATGTAAAAGGTCAAATATTTGATGATACATCTGTTGTATTTAAAATTTATAGAAATAATTATTTGTCGAGTTATAGTAAAGTAGATAAAAATGGACTTTTTCCTATTGGCTATCAAGGTATGTCAACTTTTTTTAAATTTCAGTATGAAAATAATTTAAAATATAAGGATTTGAGTAATAATGATATTGCTTTTTTAGATAATTATTTGAAAAATAAGGCAACATTTTCTAATAATTATGCCCGATTAGCTGCTGATATTAATCAGGATCATGTAATTGATAATAAAGATCTAGAATTGTTGAAAAACATTGTAAATCAAGATAGTACGAATTTTTTTACAAAATATATATTTCTTCAAAAAGATTATATATTTAAAAATGCAGAGCCTGAAAAAGATATTTTGCCCGATACATTTATAGTCGGGAAAAAGGATTATAAGTATTATTTGAAAGCCATAAAACTGGGAGATATTTATAATAATTTGTTGCATCAGCCAATAGATAGGAGTAATGATGAATTTGTGGAAAATCAATTATTTCAAAATCAACCCAATCCTTTCAATGATAAATCGACAATCTATTTCAATTTAGCTTCAAATGATAATATTGTTTTGAATATTTTTGATAATAATGGAAAACAAATTTTATCTCATAAACAATTGGCATTGAAAGGTTTAAATCAAATTGAAATTTCAAGTAAAGATTTTCCAAATGATGGGGTTTATTTCTATCAAATCATTACTTCTGATTTTATTGATACCAAAAAAATGATGATAATTAAATAGAACAATAAAAAAGCCCAATACCAAATTGAATTGGGCTTTTTCTTATTTTATTGGATTGCCATTTTTGAAATTTACAACTCTTGACTTTGGATACATTGGATTGACAACCAGCTTGTTAAAATTTTCAGCATTCTCTTTTTTCTTGAAATTGCCTACATAATAATGATATTTATTGTCAATTCTTTTTGAAACAATAATGTTATCGAATCTTGAAAAAATGTCGTTTGAACTATTAATTTCTACATTTGTAATAAAACATTCGATCAAAAAGCCTGAAAAATTGGTTGGCAAATTATAAACATTAGCAGAAGATAGGGTCGATGTTCCATCCAATTTTGTATTTGTGAATGTAAATACCTTTGCTTTTGTGAAATTTGTATAATCCCAAGTGGTATAAAACTCATTATCATTATGCAAATCTGCTGACAACTTTACTTTTGCTAACTTTTTTTGATTAGCTGCTATTTCTGCATTTTTTAATGCTTCATTTATATCTTGACCCTCTTTGATTTCTATGGTTTTTTGGTTTTCAATTTCAGATAATTGCTTATCCATATTTTCATATCGAATAATTTCCTCTAATGTTTTTTCATCATTTGGGTCTTTTTTAATTCCAAGAATTTTCAATTCGGTTCTTCTATTATTTTGATGTTCTGCTTCCGAACAAGTTACTCCATCCTTACATCTATTGGTAAGAATGGTTTCGCCATATCCTTTTGATTGAATACGGTTGCTCGATATTCCATTTTTAATTATATATTCCACAGCTGCTTTAGCTCGATTTTCCGATAGTTCCAGATTGTATTCATTATTACCTCTTGAGTCAGTATGCGAACCTAATTCGACTTGAATTCCTGGATTATTTTTAAGTAAGGTCACTACTTTGTCCAGCTCAATAGCAGCATCTTTCCTGATATAAAACTGATCATAGTCGTAATAAATATTTTCAATTTTCATGGTCTGATTCAATTTCAATGGTGCTAATTCAATACTCGATTGAATCACACCTTTTTTATGACCTTGAGTAAGATTGTCCGTTAAGCCATTATTTATGGTATTCACCCCTTCCATACACAAAATACAACCTTTTACATTTACATAAGCTTCAATTCTCTTCACAAAATAACCTTCTTTCCTAATCATAATAGTGTAATGATTTCCTTCTTCTAAAAAGTAATTGAAATGTGGTGAGTCGGCTTTTTCTATTGTAAGTACTTGTTTTTCAGTAGTGTTATTGTATATTTCGATTCTAGAATCCATGATCGAAACACTTGGTTCATCTTTATTTGATTTCTTTTCTATCAAATTTGCTTCAAAGCTATAGCCAGGCTTTCTATCCAATTCTATCTTTATGAATAATTTTCCGTTTTGACTATTTGAAGTATTTACATCAATTTTTTTTGATATAAAAAAGTCTTTATGAGCTTCGAGTTGAAAATTAGAATTCAAATCAATATTTGAAAATTTAAAATAGCCATCTTTATCAGAAAAAACTTCAGTTACCTTTGATCCATCGTTGGCTAAAAGTACTAAACTTACATTGAAAAGATAGCCTCGATTATTAGTCTCAAAAACATAGCCTTCAATAGTTGTTTGAGCCAAAATTATATTTTGAAAAAAAATTATAAATAAATATATCAATACCTTTTTCATGATTAATATTTTATAGAATACAAATATATGTAAAATTTAGATTTTGAATCTATTGCAATTAATTTCTGGTAATAAAGACGTATTATTGGTTAGAAAGTCAACAAAGTGATTGGCAAAATATGGAGACATTAAGGTAGCTTTTGTGCCAAAACCATTGAATATAAATAGGTTATTATATTTTGGATGTACGCCAATAAAAGGAAATCTATCAAATGTTGCTGGTCGAATTGCTGCTTTATGCGATTGAATCGTAAATGAATGTTTAAGTATGAACGACCATTCCTCCCTCATTAGATTCTTCTTATCTTCAGTCGGATTTTCATCTTCAAAATTCCAATCATTTGTTCCACCTATCCAATAATGATTGTCATTTATTGGTATTAAAGCAGTTTTGTTTTTTATAATATTTGTGATAACATCTTCATAGTCAATTATTAATGCTTCGCCTTTGGTTGGTTTTAAAGGAAGATAATTGAAGAATGGGTTTTCAATCATTTTTGCTCCTTCACAAAATATTATTCCATCAAATTGTTTATCTTGGTAAAATACATTTTCATTCTTGAAATTAATGTCTTTATAATTTAATTTTACTTGAGAAATTCTTTTTTCTTGCCTTAATATTATATTGTAATGATCTATAATAGATTGAATGTCAATTCTATAAGAATTTGTAATATAGCCTTTTGAAAAAAGAATGTTTATTTTATCCAAATCATCAGAGGACAGATTTTCAAGAATGTAGGAATGCAAGTCATTGACTGATGTCCTTGCAAGCCAATCGTTTTCTTCCATTTGGTTTTGCAATAAACGAATTATATTTAATGGATAAACAAATTTTTTGTCGAATTGATATTCTAAATTTGAATAAAATTCTAATGAATAGGGCAACAAAGTATCTACCATCCAGCTTTTTACAATCCGCTTTCCAGTGACAGGATTGATTAATCCAGCTGCAACTTTACTTGCTGCATTATGATGAAAGTTGTCAATAAAATTAACTGAATGCCCATTTTTATCTAAATGTAATCCTAGATTTGTTCCTACAATTCCTTGACCAACAATAAGATAGGTTTTTTTCATAAGGTGTCATAAATAGCTCTATCTTTTTTGGATAGACTTTTCAAAACAAGTTCGTATGAATGGTCAATAAGCTCTTTGAGCAATGAATTGGGTAATGAACCATCAAAAATTACAGTATTCCAATGCAATTTATTCATGTGCCAACCTGGAGTAATTTCTTCATAACGTTCTCTCAATTCAATACTTTTTTCTGGATCACATTTCAAATTTACTTTAAATATTTCAACTTCATCCAAACCTGTGAGAGCGAACATTTTACCCATTACTTTATAAACTAAGGTGTCTGGTCCGAAAGGTAAGGTTGCTTCAACACCTTTTTTTGCCTCACAATATTTTTGAAATTCGTCGATATTCATTTTATAATTTTATTCCTAAATAGGTAGTTGGCGATAATTGTAATAATTCTTTTTTGATATTTTCTTCTATTTCTAAATCATTTACAAATTGAATAAAATCGGATTGAGAGATACCCGATTTTCCTCTTGTCAATGCTTTAAGTGCTTCATAAGGCTTAGGAAAACCTTCTCTTCTCAATATATTTTGAATACCTTCTGCGATTACAGCCCAATTATTATTCAAATCTTCTTCAATGGCTATTTTATTCATTACCAATTTATTGAGACCTTTCATGATGCTTTTTAAAGCAATTAAAGTATGTGCAAAAGGTACACCAACATTTCTCAAAACTGTGCTATCTGTCAAATCTCTTTGCAATCGAGAAATGGGAAGTTTCTCAGCAAGATGATGAAAAATTGCATTTGCAAGACCTAAATTTCCCTCAGCATTTTCGAAATCAATCGGATTCACTTTATGTGGCATCGCTGATGAACCTACTTCATTAGCAATCGTTTTTTGTGAAAAATAGTTCATAGAAATATATGTCCAAATATCTCTACAAAAATCAATTAAAATAGTATTGATTCTACCCATATTTTGAAATAGAGCAGCTAATTGGTCGTAATGTTCTATTTGAGTTGTAGTTTGTTGTCGATAGATATTCAAGTCATTATGCAAGAAATCATTTGAAAATTTCACCCAATCTATATTTGGATAGGTTGCGAAATGAGCATTAAAATTGCCAGTAGCCCCTCCAAATTTACCACTGATTTTTAAACTAGTTAATTGATTGATTTGCAGATTGATACGTTCAAGAAAAACTTTTATCTCTTTGCCAAGTCTTGTTGGCGAAGCTGGTTGCCCATGAGTATGGGCAAGCATTGGTTGATCTTTCCAATCCTCAACTAAAACAGTTAGTTTATTCACTAAATCAAAATATTCTGGATACATTACATTTTTCAAAGCATCTTGAATCATTATTGGGAAAGCAGTATTATTAATATCTTGTGAAGTCAGTCCGAAATGGACAAATTCTTCGTACTGCTCCAATCCAAGAGATTTTAATTTGGATTTCACGACATATTCCACTGCTTTCACATCGTGATTTGTAGTTTTTTCTATATCTTTAACGGATTGAATTTCAGTATCTTCAATATTAGTTGTCCATTCAATCAACTGATGAATCGCTGATTCAGATATTCCTTGAAATTGTGGTAAATTCAATCTGCAAAGAGCTAAGAAATATCTTACTTCTACTATAATCCTATATTTAATTAATGCTTTTTCAGAAAAATATTGTTGTAGAGTTGCAGTTTGATTTGAATATCTGCCATCAATAGGAGAGATTGCCGCTAACATTTAAATAAGTTTATTTATTGCAAAATTAATAAATTTAACCAAATGATACAGCACATATAAAATTTAGACTAAGACAAAAGATTATTTTCTTTCAATATTTTTTTAACATTTTCAATACTCAAGTTTGTAATTTCAGCAATTAATTGAACTTGTAATCCTTTCTTGAAAGATGCAATTACTACGTTAGTTTTGTTTTGTAAAACACCTTTTTCAATTCCTTTTATAAAACCTTCTTTTTGCCAAACTTCTATTGTATTCATAATTTCCTTTTTTTGATTTTCAGAGATTTTTTCAATAATTTCTAGTTGTTCTTATGTTGATATTTGAACAAAGTTAAGTACATAAACAATAAATTGTGTTTTTAAGTTCTTGTTTTCAGAAATTAGACTTGAAAATAATTCAACTAAATTTCCTTTTAACCAATTTTTATCGAAATAATGTTTTAACGCTAATAAGTTAGCTGTTAAAAACTGATTTTTTAACAATTTTATTTCATCATCACTTAACATTTGAATATTATTATAGATATATTCAAAATTAGGTATAAATTTTTGAAATTCATTGGGTAATTCTTTGAATTTCAAGTTGATAGTTTGGTATTCCCAACTCAATTTTCCATGATAAATTAATATTGGTACAATTAAAATTGGTGTTTCATTATTTTGAATTTTTTTTATTCAATTTGATGATATATAATAAAGCAATTGAAAAGGTACATTATTATCTATATAGCTCTTATGCTCTAACAAAATTGAAATCTCAATCTGTTGATTTGAGTCTTTTAGCTTGCAAGAATATATTATATCAGAAAAAGATGATTTTAAAAGTTCATCAATATAACTTTTATCTTCAAGAACTAATGAATTATAATCAATATTTTCTTTAATATTATTAGGCAAAAATGCTTTTAAATAGTCAATAACCATTAATTTATCTTGCATTAATGCTTTGAATAATTGGTCATGAGGTTGATGCAATTCCATTTAATTTATTTTATTTTATCATTTGAATATATCCTTTCAATATTTCTGGCTTTTCAATTTCGCCTTCTACTCTTTGTTCGAATACTTTGCAGGTATAGTAATAAACTCCAGATGCTAACTCATTGCCATTCATATCTTTACCATTCCATAAAATATTTGGATCATTTGTTTGGAAAACTAATCCACCCCATCTATTGAAAATATTCATTTCAATTCTTGAGATAAATCTGAATGGATATGGCTTGAATAAATCATTTTGGTTATCTCCATTCGGGGTGAAGGCATTTGGTAACGAATAATCAGGACAATTGTCAACACATATATCTACACTTTTCTTGCTTTCATTACCTAATGAATCATAGGCTGTTATTGCATAACATCCTGATATTGATTTGTTTAAAATGTGACGATAGGTGGTGTCATTAATATTTTTTTGATCAAATATTAATTCGAAACTAGCTTCTTTTGATTTTTTGTAATAAACTTTGTATCCAGATAAATCCTTTTTGCCCAAGCAAGAAAAATTAGGATTATTCCAACTCAAATAATTGCTAAAATCATCATTGGATAAATTTTTATCTAAGCATAAGTTGTTGATAGTCAGTGTTGGAGTGCAAGGTGCTAAGGTGTCTAATGGAATACCACATTTTTCTTCAGAATAATTGATTAAAGGTTTTGGCGTATTGTCAATACTATATGCTCCAATTGATTTAACTTTATAACAATATTGTTGCCCATTAATCAATCCAGTGTCAGAATAAGTCAAATTACTCGTAAACCCAATTGAATCAAATTTACCTGTATTTTGATTTTTCTTATAAATGACAAAATTTGTATTGCTCCAAGGCACTTTATATTGCCAATTTAATATATTTTTTTCATCAGTTGAGATAATGCTTAAAAATATTGAAGAGGCAGATTCACTATTTCCTAATGGTTTGGTTTCATTGTTTACATAAAATGAAATACTATATGTAAAAGCTTTGTCATTGGTATTCAAGCCATTATCAATATACATAGAATCTATTGTTTGGTCAAAATGTAAAACTTCAAATTTAGCTGTTGGAATTTCTACCCAATTACTGGTATTGATGCCTTCCGATCTTCTCAGTTGATATTTATAGGGTCCTTTGTTGATTAAAGTATCTAAATCTTGAACTAAAGGACGAAGCCATTTCACTAAGATTTTACCATCAGTTGGGGAAGTTTCTTCTACACTTACATTAGTTATTAATGGAACATCCCTTGATAACTGTACACAGACTTCGTCTGATGGCATACTTTCCACAAAATTATATGGTTGATTTGATACTGTTCTTTTGGCAAATTGAGCTAAAATTCTATAACAATATGTTTTTCCTCTCTCTACTTGTGTATCTTTGAAGTAATATCTTCCATTTTGTTCTTCAAGCACTTTAAATGCAATTTCTGAATAACCTTTTCCAACAAGACCTGGGTTACAAGTATCTTTTACAAAAGGATTTGAATCCTCTTTTCTCCAAACTGAAAAAGCCCAAAAATACTTATCATCGGCATTTTCGCAAGTATATGGCTTTTCCCAAGATAATTCAATCTGATTTGCTGTTGACTTTGCTTTTAGATCTAATGGTGGGGGACCTACGACTTTAATTCTCACTGTTTTCAATGTTGCTAAACCTTGAGTCGTATCTTTGAAATTATCTAAAGCCCTGAAAATGACTGAATAAGGTTCTTTGCTGATATGTTCGCAAGAGGTTTGCCATGTAAATTTACCTATAGCAGTTTGGTTTTGAAAAGTTGGAGATACATCAAATTTTGCACTATTTTTTTTCACTGAGAATGGTCCCCCAACTGCTGTCAATTTTACTTTTTGCAAAGGAATATCAGGATCTGTGCCAAAAACATTAAATTGTACTAAATTTCCAGCCATTACACATAGCTCATCTTTTGTAGTAATAACTGGAGGTTTGTTTTCACAGTTCTTTATCAATATTTGCATATCACGGATTAATGTATCTATGGGTTTACCATTACGATACTCAATAATAGCCATTGCAATATTATATTCACCAGCTTTTTTTGGTGACATCCATGTAAAATCACCAGTTCTTTCATTGATAGATATCATATTATCTTGCCCTGCATCAATTTTATCTGGAAACATATAGTTTGGAACTTGCTGATTTACAGCTTGTAAGGGTACAATCAATTTGAACGCTAAGCTATCGCCATCTATATCATAAGCACCGGGGTTATGAATGAATTTTTGACCCACACATCCATCATCAATAGGAGGGTAGAGCAGAATTGGGGTATTATTATAACCCACAATATTTGTATTGAATAAGGTATAGGTTGTTTCAATATGAAAGGGAATAGCATCGGAGTTGGGGAAACTTACATTCAAAATTCCACCATTTCTATTTGGGTCAGTCATCGATATTTTATACGTTCCTATTCCAGCATAACTATGAAGTGTGGTGTAGATATTCATTTTTGTATCCACATCTATAATTACTCCGAATCCACCGCCATTGCTTCGCCTCACTTTTTCGCAAAATCCATCACCCCAACATATTTCTAGAGTATCTCTATCAGCTTGGACGCTACTTGCTTTTGTATAAGTGATAATTGTTGCTCTAACAGTTAGAGCATCAATCTGTTGTATGGAAATTTCTCCTGCTCTATTATGAGTGGCATACACATGCTGGATTGAGCAAAAGATTATTATGATAGCAATGTAAAATATTCGCATAATTCTAATTTGGACATTAATCTTGGTAACGAAATTACACCAATTATTAGTTTGAATGTTCAAAACTTTAAGATATTTATTGTAGATATTTATTTTTTTGGAAAAATTTTGTCCATCAATTCATCTACTGCTTCAAAAGGGGATACTTTTTTTTGTAACACCTTATTTTTCATCATATTAAATTGATTTGACAAATCAGGTTCTGTATTGAAATGGTTCAAAATCCTTTGTTGTAAATTCTCTTTGAACCAATAAATATTTTGTTGAATTCTTTTTTCTTCTTTATGATTGTTAGATTGTAAAAATTGATGATAAGTATTAATTTCTTGCCAAAGTTCTTGAATACCAACATTTTCTATTGCTGAACAAGTCATTACTTTTGGAGCCCATTCTGAACTTTTAGGTTGGAACAAATGCAAAGCATTAGTATAAGCAGCTTTTGCTTGATTTGCCATTTGTTTTCTTTCTCCATCATATTTGTTGATAGCAATAATGTCTGCCATTTCCATTATTCCTCTTTTAATTCCTTGCAACTCATCTCCAGCTCCTGGTTGTAATAGGAGCAGAAAAAGATCTGATAATTGATAAACTGTTATTTCAGATTGCCCAACACCGACAGTTTCAATGATGATGGTATCAAATCCAGCAGCTTCGCAAAGCAGCATTGTTTCTCTTGTTTTTCGAGCCACCCCACCTAAATTTTCGGCAGATGCTGATGGGCGAATGTAAGCATTCAAATTTTGAGAAAGTTTTTCCATCCTAGTCTTATCACCCAAAATGCTACCCTTTGAAATACTGCTGCTTGGGTCAATTGCAAGAACTGCCAATTTGTGGTTTTCAGAAATGATTTGAGTACCTAATGTATCTATAAAAGTACTTTTCCCAACACCAGGAGTTCCCGTTATTCCAATTCTTAGTGAATTATTGTTTTGTTTAACACAGAAGTCAATTAACTCTTTTGCAACTATTTTGTCATCCTCCTGATTGCTTTCAATCAAAGTAATTGCTTTACTTAAAACAAATCTGTTTCCATTCGAAATGCCTGATTTTAAGTCGCTTATGGACAAAACTTTGCTTTTTTGTTTTTGTAAAAACTTCTTAACATTTGGGTTGATAGAATGATTAATATTTTTATTTTGCATTCTAATTTAAAATGAATAACGAATATACAAAAAAAATGACGTCTTTAAAGACGCCATTTACAAAAAATGAATTTCTATTAAAAATAAGGCTTAATTCTTATCGACTACTTTTGGCACTTCAGCAGATATTGCATTGTCAATCAACAAATTGGATACAGTATTAACTTTTATTTTTGCAGGAACAAATATTGTAAAGTTTAATTTCTCTTTTAATTCTCTTCCAGAAAGTACTACCTGTCTTTTTAGAGTAGGCATAGTCAAAGTGATTAGATTAGAATTTTTGTTATTCACTAAATTATATCTTCCAGCCATAATTATTGACTTAAAAGTAGCTTCTGGCATATTTGCAGAAACTTCCAATTGTACTCTCATCTCTGAAAGGTTGTTCCATTCTTTTATTTCTACATTTGCATCGGGTATGTCTATCGTAACTTCATTAATATCTTTTATATCAAAAGACTGTACAAGGGTTTTGGATGATTGCTGAGCAAAAGAAAATTGATGGGTAATTGCCATCAGCACTAAAATTTGAAAAAATAATGAGGTTCTCATAATTTCCCTCCTTTTTGTTTAATTGATGAAATAATAATTGTGTGATTCTATATTTATAACGTAAAACTAATTTAAAAATTCCAATTTGTCAAGTTTTTTTAAATAAATATTAAATAAATTTTAAGAAAACTTTAACTATAAATATTTTTAAATATAAATCACTCAATAAATAGATACATTTATTTAAGTAAAAGTTGTATCAATTACTTAAAAGTTTTAGTTTTTTATAAAAATATATCAATTTTATTGACTTGTAATTTTTCAGTTGAATATATATTCATAAATGCTAATGTATTATATTTGTATAAAAACTTGATAATGAAGATTATTGCATATATTTTTGCTTTTAGCTTAATACAATTAACCATTGCTCAACCAACCAGTTTTCTTCCCTTTGGAATTGGTGGTGGAGGTGCTATGTTTTTTCCAAAAATTAACCCAGCTAATGATAATGAATTCTACATAAGTTGTGATATGAGTGAGTTGTTTCATTCTACAGACTTCGGGAAACATTATTCACAACTACCATTCACCCAATTCCAAGCTATGAATGTATCAACCTACGAATTTACCAATAATCCATTGATTGCTTATTCTAATTTTAATGATGGAAATGAAGGATATCCAGTTAAAACAATAAATGGTGGGCTTTCATGGACTAGACTTCAAGGTTTTGATGCTAATAATGGTGGAGTTTACAGGATGTATGCTAATTACAACAATCCCAAACAATTATTAATGAATTATTATGGAGATATAGTAATTTCAAATGATGGCGGAAATACATTTTCTTTAGTTAAAAAATGTGCTAATAACGGGGTTGGAATTATTATTTCTGGGGTTTTCTATGACAAAGATGATATATATATTGCAACAAATGAAGGAATAATTAGATCAACAGATAAAGGATCATCATTTTCGTTATTTACAACGACAGGGATACCATCTGGACAAGTAATTTGGCAATTTGGAGCTGCAAAATCAAATAATGGTATTCGGTTTGTTTGTATAACAGCTTCTGAATCAGATGTATATAATGGGTTAATGCCTTATGATTATTATGGATTAGCCAAAGGCGTATTTGTAATGGACAACAAATCAGGCAGTTGGATATCCAAATCAAATGGTATTGATTTCAATTCTGATTTCGTAATGTATGTCGGAATGGCAACAAATGATATTCAGACCATATATTTGGGTGGAAGTGATGATGCCTTGAATGCACCATTAGTTTATAAATCTGAAGATGGAGGAACATCTTGGAAAAAAGTTTTCAAAAGCACAAATAACCAAAATATTACAACAGGTTGGAGTGGCTATGAAGGGGATAAAAACTGGAGTTGGGGAGAAACTACATTTGGAATTGCAGTTGCACCTAATAATGCTAAAAAAATTATTTTTGGTGATTTTGGATTTGTACATGTTAGTACCGATGGAGGAAATAATTGGAATCAAGCTTATATCGATGAAGCTGATCAGCATCCTGCAAATAATTCTACACCAAAAAGAAGTCCATATCACTCTATTGGGCTCGAAAATACTTCTTCCTGGCAAATTCATTGGATAGATGAACAAAATTTATTTGCAGCATATAGCGATATTGGAGCAATAAGAAGTCGAGATGGCGGAAAATCTTGGAGCTTCGATTATAGTGGTTTTTCAGTAAATTCATTGTATAGATTTGTTCAGAATAAAGATGGTAATCTTTATGGGGCTTGTTCTAATATTCACGACATGTATCAAAGTACCCGATTGAATGATTCAAAATTGGATGCAAATGACTCAAATGGTAAAATAGTATTTTCAACAGATAAAGGTGAAAATTGGTCAACACTACATTCATTTAACCATCCAGTTTTCTGGTTGGCAATTGACCCTAACAACTCCAATACGATGTATGCATCTATTGTTCATTTTGGAAATGGAACCGGACAGGGTGGAATATGGGTTACAAATGATTTGAATAAAGGCTCAAATAGCACTTGGACAAAATTACCAAATCCGACTCGAACCGAAGGGCATCCAGCATCTATTCAAGTGTTGAAAAATGGATCGGTAGTTTGTACTTTTTCAGGTAGGAGAAATTCGAGTGGAATCTTTACAAGCAGTAGTGGGGTATTTGTTTATAATCCTAAAACTGGTTCATGGACCGATAAAAGCCATTCTGGAATGTTTTATTGGACTAAAGATTTAGTTATTGATCCAACAGACCCAACGGAAAATACTTGGTATGTAGGAGTTTTTAGTGGTTGGGGTGGTGCACCAAATGGATTGGGAGGGTTATATAGAACAAATGACGAAGGACAGAATTGGACGAAACTGACTGGAAATCAATTTGATAGAGTAACTTCATTGACATTCAACCCAACTAATTCGAATCAAGCATATCTTACTACAGAAACGGATGGATTATGGGTTTCAAACAATATTAGCAATACAAATCCTACTTTTTCACTAGTATCTAGCTATAATTTTCGCCAACCAGAAAGAGTATTCTTTAATCCATATAATCATGATGAAATGTGGGTAACAAGTTTTGGTAATGGCTTGAAAATGGGTAAGTTAAATAATACATTTACTCTAGAAATTGATCGAGATCTATCTATATCAGCCTATCCTAACCCATTTTGTTCATCAATTAATTTCAATGTGAAACAAACTGATGAGCATAAAGAATTGAGATTTTTTGATTTTTTAGGTAGAGAAATTTTTAGGAAAAAAATAGATAGTTCTATTTTTGAAGTAAACACAAGTGATTGGAATAGTGGAATTTATATTGTTAAATGTGGTGAGCAAGAAATGAAAATTTTCAAACCAAATTAAGTTGTTATGAGAAAGTTAATTATAATAACTTTGATTTTTCAAGCTGTAATAATTCAAGCTCAAAAATGGGTGGATACCAGCTATCAAATTGAACAAATCAAAGATATTGTTTATGGAAATGTTGTAGATTTCGCTGGTAACGAACGATCATTATTGATGAATATTTGTTATCCAAAAAATGATCTACCCCCCAAATGTGGACGACCCTTGTTAATTGCAATACATGGTGGTGCTTTTTTAGCTGGAAATAAAGACACAGAATCGCCACCAAGATGGTTAACTGATTTTGCAAAAAGAGGCTATACTACAGCTTCAATAAATTATAGATTGG
>ENA-UOYA01000696-UOYA01000696.1-activated-sludge-metagenome-genome-assembly--contig:-NODE-696-length-40327-cov-6.960221_pt1 | contig 40327 bp, 33 predicted proteins | sample MGYA00238163_ERZ764804 | MGnify/ENA primary metagenome ERZ764804 (study PRJEB28919, sample SAMN05720223) | activated sludge metagenome | isolation source: Anaerobic digester | place: Hong Kong...
CTCCGGCCTACTCCGCCGCCACAGCGCCAAACTTCTTCTCGCGGGCTTCTTTGAGCTTCTTAAAATCATCCCCCGCATGATGCGAAGAGCGCGTCAGCGGCGAAGCCGAAACCATCAAAGTGATCCTGAAACCCAAACCCCGGATGCGTGTGCTGCAGTTTGAGAAAGACTTTGGCGATATTGCCATTAAAGGCCGACAGGCGATGGGGAATTTGCTCACAAAGGCCGAAGTGCATCGCATTTTGCTCAAGCAGAAAGGGGTGTCGACGTTGGGCGGACGCAAAGTGTGGTTCGATCCCGATGTATTGCGCCTCAACTACGATGGTGAAGGTACTTATCTTGGCGAGTTTCAGGGCGAAGACGAAATATTGGTTGTAACCCGAAACGGCGAGTACTATACCTGCAATTTCGATTTGAGCAACCATTTCCCGACCAATTATTTGAAAATAGAGAAATACGACAAAAACAAAGTTTGGACAGCAGCTCTCTTTAATGCCGATCAAGAGTATGCCTATTTGAAACGGTTTAACTTTGAACCTTCGGAGAAACCGTTGAATTTTATTGGCGATAATCCGCAATCGAAATTGTATTTGCTCACCGACACGGTTTATCCGTATCTGCAGGTCGTTTTTGGCGGAAACGATGCGTTTCGCGATCCGCTGGAGATAGATGCCGATGAGTTTATTGGTGTAAAAAGTTATAAAGCCAAAGGGAAACGTTTGTCGAACTACGAAGTGGAGACAGTGAATGAGTTGGAGCCCAAACGCTTTCCCGAACCCGTTAACGAGGAACAGCATTCTACAAATGTAGAGATCGATGAAGAGGATGTGTTGGACGAAATTACCGGGCAGATGCGATTGTTTGACAAATAGGGAGAAAAGGAACGATTTTGTTTACCCCATATCAAAAAAAGGCGTATGATAAAGAAATTATCGCTTACTCTTTTTCTGCTGACAGTAATTTCTGCCGGCGGTTTTTCGCAGGTAATGCCGCAAATGCAGGAAATTACGGATTCGGTTTCGCAGAAAAAGCCCTGTTCGGTATTGTCAGAATTGAAACCCGAGAATCGGGCAACATTGTTTGGCGTCGGAAAAGGGTTCCTCACCGATACGTATCTTTCTCCCTTGGAATATGACGGACTGACTTTTTCGCTACTGCATGAACGACTGAAAGGGACTTCTTTTTTCAACGAGAAATTGCTGCTGCAGCATCAGTTTCAGATTCAGATTGCAAGCACCGATAATCCAACCAAAACGGGATCATCGTATTACGGAAATCTTTATTGCGGAATAAACGGTTTTTATCCTTTGGTAGAAAATAATCGTTTCAGATGGTATGGTGGTGCCGGCTGGAATGCCGAGTTGGGTGGTATTTACAACGAGCGCAATTCCAATAATCCCGGATCGTTAAAAGTATCCACCAACCTCAATCTTGCCACAATGGCCCTGTTTAATTGGCGAATGTTTACTTTTCGGTGGCAGGTAAGTACTCCTCTTGTCGGTGTGTTTTTCTCTCCCGAATACGGACAATCGTATTACGAAATGTTTACGCTGGGGAACGATGACGGGACAGCAATTTTTGGTTCATTACACAATCAGTGGGCCGTTCGCAACTATTTTACGGTGGATTTTCCTGTCGGAAATGTGACCATTCGTACCGGTTACCTCGGCAATTATTATCATACTGATGTAAACCATATTGTTACCAAAATTTTATCGCATCAGTTTATGATTGGGATGGCGGTTGAGTCGCTGAATTTTGGTGGAAAACGCATGAAAAAAAACCATTGGCTGCACAGCGTTTACTATAACGAACCTTAAACTTCTTTCATTAAATGCCCAAATTTATCATACATTGCTTACGTGCCTGATGTATGCCTGTTTTATGGGCCATTGTTTTCGCGCTTTGTATCAATTGATTTTTGAAAGACTAAATGAGTAGTTCTAAGCCAAAGGCTCGCCAACCTTTCATTTATTTTGGTGGATTGCAAATCTCACAAATGAGGTAATTTATAGTTTTTTATCGGACGATAATAATTGTGTAATTTAAAAAGTCCTATATTTATGGCATAAATAAGGGCTATATAAAAAGACTTCCAAACCAATGATCGTTTATTAGATAAATAATAACACAAAAAATGAAGCGGCTTTTAATACATCTGCATTATGTATTGATTCTTTTTGGGCTTTCCGGTTCAACGATTGCAAAGGCTGATATTTGGGATAATCCAAGAGTTCAGATCTATTATTCAGAGAATAGGGAATTTAAATTAATCATCACTCCCAAAAAAATTCCCGACAAATATTATCAATGGAAAAACTATAAGAATAATAAACATCCTCAGACAAAAACAATTTTACGAAAAAAGCTGAAATTTATGCAGAGTATTTCTGCTGAAGACACGATTTTAATTCCTTGTATGGCGGAATTGTATCAAATAAAAGGAACTGATAGTATTTTGTTGTGGAAAAATAAATTGTTGAATGATATTTGTCCTGTCTATGCGATAGTAGCAAACGATGGTTCTTCGGTTGCTACATTCGATAATTGGTATTCAACCGGATATGGTGTCAACGTATTTGTGATATATAATGCGGAAGGAGAGGCGAAAAGGACATATAAACTTGAAGAAATAAGTCCTTTTCCTCTGAATGACTATTCTTTGTCAATTTCATCTATATACTGGAGAAAGAGTGCTCGATTCATTGACAATGAAAGGATTAGTATTGAATTTGCAACGGAGAATAACGAAATCAAGAAAAGAATATATAACACAAGAAAATTAACATTTGAAGAATATCCACCTTGTAATCACGATATAATATAGCTTCATGCAATCCCCGAGATTTCATAGTACCGACCATTAAAAGGAAAACCTAAGAGCAGCAAATACAACAGATAAAAATATGAAAGTTCGATTGATTAGAAAAGAAGAATTTAGGAGTTATTTTTTACCGGTTATTTTTTATGGACCAATATTAGGATTGATAATTTTCCTTGTGATGCGTGTGGATAATACTATGCAAATTTCTGCGATTAAGGGTTTTTCTTTGGGGATAGTTATAATATTTGGTCTTCAACTGTTGGGTTTTATTATTATGGAAATATTTGTACGAGGAAATCAAATAAAAAAACTACAGAAAGAGAATTTCAAAATACTTGAACAATGTGGAATTCAGTTGTGTGACGATTTAGTATTTAGAGGAAATTATAAAGGATATTGGATCCATATTTATCCATATGAAGTGATTGCTAAAAAACGAAAACAACTGAATTTCACCATAATCTCATATTATAATTATCCGGATACTCTAGTCGATGAGAGCTCAAAATTGAATTATGATCAAGAGAATGGTAAGACGTATGATATAGGAACAATTAATTTCAATAAAAACATTGTTTCACTAGTCCCAACTGATGGGGATAATCCTGATTTTAAATCTTTAATAGACTTCTTGATTTATAAATTGCAAGAATTAGAATTGACTCCGTTTGACTTTAAAACATAAAAGGTTTCCATCTCGCTTCATTTTTTTCGTGTACCGTGAACAAAATATAATTGCTATCTTTGAAACAAAAAATTTGCATTGGAGCTAATATTTTCTCCTCTAAAGGATTATTCTATGATTATGAACAATAAAAGATGAAATTTACAAATTGGAATATTTATTAGAAAAAAGGAATGAAGTACAATTTTGATGAAATAATCGACAGGAGGAATACCTCTTGTGTGAAGTTTGATGCGGTTGCGGAGCGTTTGGGTAGAAATGATTTCATCCCCCTGTGGGTGGCCGATATGGATTTTCTTTCGCCTCCCTGCGTTATCGAGGCATTAAAAAAACGAGTCGAACATGGCATTTTCGGCTATACGTTCCCGTCTCCGGGGTATTATCGTTCGATTATCGATTGGTTGCAGAAAAGGCATCATTTGACCGTAAAAAAAGAATATGTTACCTTTGTGCCCGGTGTAGTGAAAGGAATTGCTTTTGCCATCGATGAATTTACCCAAAAAGGAGACAACGTGATCATTCAACCTCCTGTTTATCACCCATTTCGGATTGTAACGGAAGGGCTGGAACGACAAGTGATCAATAATCCGCTCGTCCTTGAAAAGGGGCGTTACAGAATGGATGTTGACGGACTGAAAAAGGCGGTTGCGGAAAACGATTGTAGGGTGTTGATCTTATGCAATCCCCATAATCCGGGAGGGAGAATATGGTCGCCGGAGGAGCTTGCCGTAATAGCCGAAATATGTTATGATAAGGGTATATTGGTTATTTCGGACGAAATCCATGCCGATCTGGCTTTACCGGGATACCGCCATACTCCGTTTGTTTCCGTATCGGAAAAGGCTGCTCAAAACAGCATCACGTTTATGGCTCCGAGCAAAACGTTTAACATTGCCGGTATGGTGAGTTCTTTTGCGGTGATTCCGAATGCCGACATTCGCAAACGTTACGTTGGGTATCTCGAAAAACGGGAATTGAATCAAGGCGATCTTTTTGCTTATACGGCTACGCAGGCTGCCTATGAAGGCGGGGAAGAATGGCTGGGCGAGCTGCTGAAATATATTCAGGGGAATATCGATTTTGTGTCGGATTTTCTGGCAACGCATATTCCGCAAATTAAACCGATGGTTCCCGAAGCATCGTTTCTGGTATGGCTCGATTGTCGGGGATTGGGATTGTCGCAAAAAGAGTTGGTGCATCTTTTTAGGGATAAAGCTCATTTGGTGTTGAACGATGGAACGATGTTTGGAAAGGAAGGTGAAGGATTCATGCGCATGAATGTGGGTTCTCCGCGTGCGGTGATCGAAAAAGCACTGATTAATTTAAAAAATGCCGTTAACGAATAAACCTGTGGGGCTTATTATTGTTCTAATCGTAATAACAATAGAAGAAAATAAATTCCCAATTATAAATAATTAAACAACCATTTTAATGAAAATTTCAACAAACAAGTATGTTACATTGACCTACGATTTGCATGTAGGTGAAGGCGAAGAACGCGAATTGGTGGAGCAAGCAACCCTAAAGAAACCACTGGAATTTGTTTTTGGCACCCATGCGATGCTCGAAACATTCGAAAATTATCTTGAGGGATTGGAAGAAGGCGACCGTTTTAATTTTTCGCTCACTCCGGAAGAAGCCTATGGCGAATATGACGAGGAAAAAATTATCGATTTACCCAAAACCATCTTTGCGATTGACGGGAAAATTGACGAAGAGGTGTTGTTCGAGGGAAATATGATTCCGATGATGGATGCCGACGGAAACCGGCTGATGGGTTCTGTAATGGCCATTGAGGATGATGTGGTGACCATGGATTTTAATCATCCGCTGGCAGGTGAAACCATGTTTTTTGAAGGAGAGGTAATAGGGGTGCGTGATGCTACGCCTGAAGAAATTGCCGCTTTTTCTACAGGTTGCAACTGTGGATCGGACGATTGTGACTGTGGGTCTGAGGGTTGCGGATCGGGATGCAATTGTTGAGAAAAATTCCGGGAGTGACACATGAATACGTTCGGAAATATATTCAGGTTAACATCTTTCGGTGAATCACACGGCGAAGCCGTAGGGGGTGTAATCGATGGTTGCCCTCCGGGTATCGAAATGGATATCGAATTCATTCAGAGCGAACTGGACAGACGTCGTCCGGGTCAATCCCGGATTACTACCCCGCGAAAGGAATCGGATACGGTAATTTTTCTTTCCGGAATTTTCGAGGGAAAAACAACCGGTGCGCCTATCGGTTTTATGGTGAAGAACGAGAATTTTCATTCTTCGGATTATGAAAATTTGAAAGATGTGTTTCGTCCCTCACATGCCGATTATACGTATCAACAAAAATACGGCATTCGCGATTATCGGGGGGGCGGACGTTCGTCGGCTCGTGAAACTGTTTCGCGTGTGGTAGCCGGTGCCGTTGCCAAATTATACCTCAAGAGACTGAAAATCGGCATAACGGCTTATACCTCACAAGTGGGTGGAATTATGTTGGATAAAGACTATACGAAATATGATTTTTCGCTGATAGAATCTACTCCCGTACGTTGCCCCGATCCCGAAAAAGCATGGCAGATGATCGACCTCATCGAGGAAGTACGCTCCAAAGGCGATACGATAGGAGGGGTGGTTACTTGCGTGATCAAGGGAGTGCCCGTGGGATTGGGCGAACCGGTATTCGGTAAACTGCATGCCGCATTGGGTGGAGCCATGCTGAGCATCAATGCGGCAAAAGGTTTTGAGTATGGTGATGGGTTCGATGTGAATCATCGGGGTTCCGAAGTGAACGATGTTTTCTTTAACGATAACGGCACTATACGAACGCGCACAAATCATTCGGGAGGTATTCAGGCCGGCATATCCAACGGTGAGGATATTTATTTTCGGGTGGCTTTCAAACCGGTATCCACTATATTGATGGAACAGCAAACAGTGGATATCGATGGCAACGATACCCATATAAAGGCTCGTGGAAGGCATGATCCGTGCGTTGTTCCCCGTGCCGTACCCATTGTGGAAGCAATGGCTGCTATGACCATACTGGACTATTATTTGCTGTCGAAAGCCAAGTAGACAAGGAAGTCGCCACGTGGTGGTATAAAATAAAAAAGTATCCGTGTTTTGCGGATACTTTTTTTTGGATATTGAAAAAAGGGAGAAAATTACTCAGCTGTGGGTTCTTCTTTCTTTTCTTCTGCGGCCGGTTCCTCTTTCTTTTCTTCAGCAGTCGGTTCTTCCGATGCGGGTTCTTTTGCGGAAGGATCCGGAGCAGGAGCATTAGCTGCCTCCAATTCGGCTTTTTTCTTGGCTAAAGCCTTGGCTTTTTCTTCGTTTATCTTTTTCTCTGCTTCGAAACGGGCTTTTTCTTCGGCACGTTGTTTTTCCTCATCCTTGTTTTTCAACGATGTGATCGTCTTTTCCTTGCTCTCTTTCCATTCAAGGAATCTTTTTTCTGCTTCTTCTTCCGAAAAAGCACCCTTTGCTACACCACCCAGAAGGTGTTTCTTCATCAATACGCCTTCTCTCGATAAGATATTGCGTACGGTATCTGTGGGTTGGGCACCTGTTTGCAGCCAATACAAAGCTCTGTCGAAATTCAAAGTGATTGTAGCAGGATGAGTGTTCGGATCATATGAACCTATCCTTTCAATATACTTTCCATCCCGTGGAGCCCTGCTATCTGCAACGACAATGTGATAGAACGCGTGATGTGTGCGTCCGTGTCTTTGTAAGCGCAGTTTTGTTGCCATTTAGTAATTCTTTAAATTAAATATGTTGGACATTTTTTGGATTGAGGGTGCAAAGTTATGCAAACTTTTCGGATAAATGAAGTTTTTTGTTCCTATAAAAGTTATCTTTGCAAAATTTACAAAAAAGGGAAAAGCATGGCAATCGTTTATGTAGAGCAAAATGAACGTTTTTCTATAAAGAACGGAGTGTGCGACGATTTTTCCCGAATAATAATTATTTCCTAGGAGAACAACGATGAACAGGATCATTCAATTAATTAAAATCTACCTTTTATTCATTTTGATTTTTCTTTTGCAGAAACCGCTTTTCATGCTGTATTATCATAATTTGTATCACGATGTGTCGTTTATCGATTTTTTTCGGGTACTGGCCAACGGATTAAAGTTGGATGCTTCAATGGCGGGATATTTGACCATCTTGCCGGGAATCTTTCTGATTGCGTCGGTATGGGCGCCTTTTACGATCATCGAAAAGATTTTCAAGGGTTACTTTGCTCTTATGGCGTTGCTTATATCCATCATTTTTGTTGCGGATATTGCTTTGTACGGCTATTGGGGATTTCGGCTCGATTCTACGGCTCTTTTTTACATGAAATGGCCGAAGGATGCAATGGCAAGTGTAAATGTTTTTACGGTCATTATCGGAGGGATAGTTATTGCAGGCTTAACCGTTTTGCTTTACTATGTGTTCACCCGTTTCGTGTTGCGCAAAAAGCCGTGTGACAAGAGGGCAGAGAATCGACTTTTGACTGCTTTTCCTTTGCTTTTGCTGACGGCTGCACTTTTTATCCCCATTCGTGGAGGATTCGAAGTTTCTACCATGAATACCGGCAAGGTTTATTTCAGCTCGCGAATCGATTTGAATCATGCGGCTGTTAATCCCATGTTCAGTTTCATGGAATCTCTTTTTAAGGAACAGAATTTCGACAAACAATATCGCTTCATGAGCGATGAAGAAGCCCGTGAAGAGTTTAAAAAATTGGTAGAACAACCTACCGACAAACCGATTCCTGTTTTATTCGATACGCCGCGTCCCAATATTGTTATGTTTTTTCTGGAAAGTTTCGGGTCGAAAGTGGTTGAACCTCTTGGAGGAATCCCGGGAATAGCCACCCGATTGAATCGGTATTGTGAAGAGGGAATTTTGTTTACCCATTTTTATGCAAACAGTTTTAGAACCGACCGTGGACTGGTGTCTATTTTAAGTGGTTATCCTGCCCAACCTACCACTTCTATCATGAAATATCCGAGAAAAAGCCAAACCTTGCCTTCCATAACCAAAACATTGAAGCAAAACGGCTATTATCCAACATATTATTATGGCGGGGATGCCGATTTCACCAATATGCGTTCGTATTTGGTTTCACAGGGAATTAGCGATCTGGTTACTGAACAGGATTTTCCGGCTAAAGACAGAACCACCAAATGGGGCGTGCATGATCATATTGTGTTTCAACGATTGTTGTCGGATTTACAAAACGAACAGCAAGAGCCTTTTATAAAAATCATGCAGACGCTGAGCAGTCATGAGCCTTTTGATGTGCCTTTTCATAAAAGTGATGATCTTTATTTGAATTCGGTACAATATACCGACAGTTGTTTGGGTGAATTTATTGAAGGATTTAAGAAGACGAAATATTGGGCAAATTCAATCGTTGTGTTGGTGCCCGACCATGCCATGCATTATCCGTCGTCCATCGATATTCGTTCCGTAGAACGTTACCGGATACCTTTCCTCATTTTGGGAGGTGCTGTAAAGGCACCTGAAAAAATCGATGTGTATGCTTCACAAATCGATATTGCGGCTACTTTGCTGCACCAATTCCAACTTCCTCATGAGGAATTTACGTTCAGTAAAAATATATTGAATCCCGATTCTCCTCATTTTGCTTTTTATACTTTTCCCAATGGCTTTGGGTTTTTAACTTCAGAAAATCATTATGTGTACGATTGTGATTCACATGCTGTGGTGGTGAATGAAGGAAATGAATTTGAAAACCGAAAAAAAGGGGAAGCCTATTTGCAAATTCTTTACGATGACCTGGCAGGTAGGTAAAAAAAGCCGCCTTTTGGTTTGTTAGATGATCTTTGTGTTTTAAACTTAATAATTATGTCATATTTTTGTAACAACTTTGTAACATAAGTGTTATATTTTTGTAACCGAAATAAAACAGATTTTTAAGTCGATGAAGAAAAAATTGCTGTTGTTTTTCCTGATTGGTTTGACATTATTTTCTTGCAGCGGAAGCAGGGACAAGAGCAAAAGGTCGGTTGCGGTTACGCTTTCGGGGGCAGGAGCTACTTTTCCTTATCCCTTTTACAGCATAGTTTTTAGAGATTATATGCGCAAACATCCGGGTGTGACCATCAATTACGGGGCTATTGGCAGCGGAGGAGGAATCCGCAGTTTGCGCGATAAATCGGTGGATTTTGGTGCCAGCGATGCGTTCTTAAGCGAAAAAGAAGTAGCCTCAATGAGTGCCGAAGTCTTGCATATTCCCACTTGCATGGGCGGTGTAGTGTTGTCTTTTACGCTTAAAGGCATAGACAGCTTGCGGCTGACAGGTGAATTGGTTTCCGATATTTTTATGGGAAAAATTACCCGATGGAACGATCCGCGGCTGGTGGCCGAAAATCCGGACATTCTTCTTCCCGATTTGGAAATAACGCCGGTGTATCGTTCGGATGGAAGTGGGACAACGTTCGTTTTTTCGGATTATCTGAACAAAGTGAGCCCGGAATGGAAAAGAGTAATGGGCAAAGGAAAGGCATTGAAGTGGAAGGCGGGACTTGCGGCGAAAGGAAATCCCGGAGTGGCAAGTATTGTACAGTTGACGGAAGGTGCTATCGGATATATCGGATCGGAATATGCTTTATCTTTACAGATGCCGTCGGCCTATCTCAAAAACAGAGCCGGCAATTACGTGAAAGCTACCTTAGAGACCATAGCGGCTGCAGCAGAAACCGATTTGCCCGACGATATGAAACTTACGCTTACCGATATGCCACACCCCGATGCTTATCCCATCAGCCTGATGACGTGGATATTGGTTTACCAAGATCAAGCATACCCCGGGCATTCGAAACAAGAGGCTGAAGTGTTGGTCGATTTGTTGAATTATATCATCAGTCCCGATGGGCAGAAATTGGCTGAACAGGTGAATTATGCACCGTTGCCGTTGCAGGCCGTGCAAAAAACTCAACGTATCATCAACCGTATTCATTTTGGAGGGGAGAGGATATCGACCGTCCCCGATCCGGAAATGGCTGTTGTAAATGTTTTGTCACAAACAGAAGTTGCAAAGGATAGCATGAAAATGTCTCGCTTTGAAAAATCGATAGTCAATGAAAGATAAGATTTTTAAAGGGTTGCTTTTTGCTGCTGCGTTGACTATTTTGGTGTTAACGGCAGGTGTTGTTTATGTATTGGTAAAGCAATCGTTGGATGTTTTTCAAGAGTATGGTTTTTTTGGTTTTATTTTTAATGCCGAATGGGATCCCCGTCCTGATACGGAAGAATATGGCGCGTGGTCTTTTATAGTCGGAACCTTGTTCACGGCTTTTTTTGCACTTTTGCTTTGCATTCCGTTTTCGTTGCCGGTAGCGTTATTCAACGGCGAGTATTTCAACGGTCGCAAGATATCCTCTTTCGTTAGTTCAGTGGTCGATTTGCTTGCCGGCATTCCTTCAATTGTATATGGATTATGGGGCTTTTATACCTTACGTCCGATTGTCATTCAATTGGGTATCAATGCACCGGGCTTTGGAATTTTTCTTGCCTCGATCGTATTGGCCATTATGATTATTCCGTATGCTTCGTCACTGAGTGCTGAATTTTTGTCGATGATTCCCAACACATTAAAGGAAGGGGCATATAGTTTAGGTGCTACACGTGTAGAGACGATTTGGCATGTGAGCCTGCCAATGGCAAGTTCGGGCATTGTTGCTGCATACATCCTTGCCTTGGGAAGAGCATTAGGCGAAACAATGGCCGTGACTATGCTTATTGGGAACACTACCAATGTACCCACTTCGCTGCGTGATACAGGAAATACGATGGCGAGCGTCATTGCCAATCAGTTTGGCGAGGCCGATGGGTTGAAGCTGAGTGCTCTTATCGGCATCGGTTTGTTGTTGTTTCTTATAACGGCTGTCATTAACCTGATAGCCAAATTCATCATGAAAAGATTAGCTGCAAGATGAGTGATCGGGTGAAGTTTTCAAACATAAAGAAGCGGTCAGTCAAAGATAAAATCGTTTTTGGCCTGGTTTGTTTTTTTTCTTTCCTTTCCATGATTCCGTTGTTTGTCATTATTTGGAATGTGATATCGAAAGGATATGCCAATTTCAATTGGCGTTTATTTACTCAGGTTGCGCCTTCTTCCATGGATGCCTTGATTGCAAAAATGAGCGGCGAACCCATTCCCGGCGGAATTCTCAACGGTATTACCGGAACCATCCTCATAGTGGGGATGGCTGTTTTGTTCACCGTTCCGTTGGGATTATTTATCGGCATTTATCTTTCGGAGCATCCCGATAATAAGTTTGCCCGTACGGTGAGTTACCTCACCGATTTGCTGCAGGGGATGCCTTCGATTGTGATCGGTATCATTGCGTATATATGGGTGGTGAAACCGCTGGGGAGTTATTCGGCATTGGCCGGGAGTGTGGCTCTCACCATCATGATGTTGCCTATGGTGGTGCGATCGACAGAAGAGACCTTGAAAATGCTTCCTCGTTCGTTGAAAGAAGCCGGATTGGCGTTAGGTGCGTCCTATACCGATGTGATTTTCAAAGTAATTGTACCATCGGGATTTGGAGGAATTTTTACGGGGATTTTGTTGGCTGTGTCGCGTGTCATGGGCGAAACAGCGCCGCTTATGCTTACGGCGTTGGGAGCTGCGGTAGTCAATTGGAATATTTTGGAACCCACCAGTGCCATTCCTTTGTTGATTTGGGATTTTTATAACGATCCCAATTTGGTTGATATCATTTGGTCGGCATCGTTGTTGTTGTTGATCGTGATATTCTTGCTAAATTGGATTGCTAAAATTGTTGCACGTAAATGGAAAATATAACGGAAAATAAATTGGACAATCAGAAAGAAAATTCGGCCACCGAGCCCATATTGATGTTGAGGGATGTCTCGGTATCGTATGCACCCGGGAAAAAGGCGGTTAACCATGTTTCTGCCGATATTTATCCCAATACCATTACTGCCATTATGGGGCCGTCGGGTTGCGGGAAAAGTACCCTACTAAGGGCTATCAACCGTATGCACGACCTTTATCCCAATGTTGTGACAAGCGGCGATATTTACCTGAAAGGGGAAAATATCATGAAAATGAACCCGATGGAGGTGCGTCGGCTGGCGGGTATGGTATTTCAAACTCCCAATCCGTTTCCTACCATGAGTATTTACGATAATGTGCTGGCGGGTTATCGGCTGAATGGCATTAAACTGAAGAAGGCTGAAAAAGATGAAATTGTGCGGAAAAGTCTTACGGCGGTTGCTCTGTGGGATGAAGTAAAAGATGTCATGAACCGGCGTGGATCGTTCCTTTCCGGAGGGCAGCAACAGCGGTTGTGTATTGCTCGCGCATTGGCATTGAAGCCCGAAGTGTTGCTCATGGATGAACCGACCTCGGCGCTCGACCCGGTTTCTACCAACAAAATTGAAGAATTGCTGTTGGATCTCAAAAAGAATTTTACCATCCTCATTGTAACGCACAACATGTCGCAGGCAGCCCGAATATCGGACAATTCCATGTTTATGTATCTTGGCGATTTGGTCGAGTATGCTCCTACCAGGGAGATGTTTACCAAACCTAAAAACAAGAAAACCGAAGAATATCTCACCGGCATTTTCGGATAAAAATGCGGCGAATATACCGCTTTTCTGAATTATTCTATTAATTTTACGTTCTGTGAGTGAATACAATAAAATCTAAATATGTCAATGGATACTTTTAATAATAACCTTGGCTTATCCAATTCGTTGATTAAAGAAAAATATTTGGAAGAATTGCAGAGCGATTTCCGGATTCTTTCGGAGATTGTGCTTAATCAGATTGCGCTTACGCAAAAATTGTTGGAAAATAATCTCGACGAAGAGGTGTTGATGGAAATATCAAGAAACGAAAAAATAATTGATTCGCTGGATCTTACCATCAGAGAAAAAGTAATAAATGCCATTATTCTTTTTACGCCACGTGCCACCGATCTCAGAAAAATCATGGCCTATCACGATATCACCATTTCGATGGAAAGGGTAGGCGACCAGATTCTGAATGTGGCCGGATTTCTGAAAAAAACCGATCTTTCCATTGAAGGATTTGAGGAATATAGGGGACATCTGGATAAAATGCTGATATATGCAGGTAACATGTTGAAAAATGCTATTTTTTCTTTTACCGGACTGAGTCACGAATTGGCATACGAAACCATTCAGATGGACGACAAAGTGGATAAGTGGGATAAAAAAATGGAAAAACGTCTTGCTGAAGGATTTAAGGATAAGGTGCTAAGTCATCAGGCGCTGGTGAATATCATGAGCATTACTGCCATTTCGTATAACATAGAACGAGTGGCCGATATGGCGGTAAATATGGCCGAAGCCGCAATTTATCTGGTGGAGGGTAAAGATGTGAGACATCACAAAATAGAAGAAAAGAAACCGCCCACACAATCTTAAAAAAAATGGCTAATGCTTCAATTTATCGGATTATGGAGGCGATGCGGGAAAAAATTTTAGTGGTAGATGACGAAAAAGACATTTGCAATATTCTGCAATTTAATCTCGAGAACGAAGGATTTGAGGTAGAGGTGGCGTATTCGGCTGAGGAGGCACTCAAGAAATTATCCGACAGCCATAGCCTTGTTATATTGGATGTGATGATGGAGGGGATGTCGGGTTTTAAAATGGCAGAAAAGGTTCGTAAGGAGGGTAATACTGTTCCCATCATTTTTTTGACGGCAAAAAATGCCGAAAACGACATGCTTAAAGGCTTTTCGTTGGGGGGTGACGATTATATTACCAAACCTTTCTCGGTAAAAGAGGTATTGGCGAGGGTAAAAGCCGTTTTAAAGCGAACGGCAATGGCTCAGTCCTCATCCACAAAATGGGTATATGGAGATTTGGTTATCGATATGTCTTCCAACCGGGTGACGGTAAAAGACAAAGAAGTGCCGCTTACGAAAAAAGAATTCGAGATATTGGCGTTGTTGGTACAATCGGCGCCAACTATTCTTACTCGTAGCGAAATTCTGAATAAGGTCTGGAGCGATAACGAATTTGTATTGGATAGAACGGTGGATGTACACATTACCCGTTTACGTAAAAAATTGGGCGACTATGCTTCGCTTATTCTGAACCGTTCGGGATTTGGTTATTATTTGAATACGGATTTAAAAATCGAAAAATGAAATTCACGCTTTCATACCGCAAAAAAATTTTTATCTATTTTTCAGTCATCATCGGTGTTTTTACGGTAGGGATTATTGCTTTTGAGCAAAATCGGGTTAAACACGAGAGAATGGCGAATCTGGAAAATATCATGGATGTTTATGCCGAAACGGTTCATCGTTATATTTCCGAAAATCGGCTATATGAAAAAGACAGTCTGACCGCTCTATCCGCGTTGCTTTCATACCTGCCGGATGATGGAGTTCGCTTAACCGTTATCGATTGGCAGGGAAACGTGATGTATGACAATACCTTATCTGCCGACACGATGGAAAATCATTTGCAGAGACCTGAAATTCAAAAGGCTATTGTGCAACAAAGTGGCACTCATGTGCGTGTTTCGGCAACCAACAACGTGAAGTATATGTATTATGCCAAAAAATACGATGAGGGGTATTTTATTCGCGTTGCGTTGCCTTATGACATAAAAGTGAAACCTGTTCTCCATGCCAAAGACAGTTTTGTGTATTATATTCTGCTCTTTTTTGTGGTGTGTGTGTTTATGATGAACTATTTCGCCAATCGGTTCTCAAAATCGATTAAGGAGTTAAGGGAATTTTCATTGCAGCTTAAGAGCGGACAACCGATTAGTCGGCCGGTGAATTATGTCGATGACGAGATAGGAGAGATTAGTGCCGATATCATTGAAAATTATAACCTCTTACAGCAAAACAGGAAGCAATTGGCATTGGAGCGCGAAAAGTTACTTCAACATTTTCAGTATTCCAAAGAAGGGATCGCAATTTTTTCGAGTGACCGAAAAAAAATATATGCTAATCCGCATTTTTTGCAATATCTCAATGTGATTGCCGATAAAACGGTATTTGATGCGGAAAAAGTATTCTCAGATCCACATTTTAGTGATGTGGTTCGTTTTTTGGAAATCAGACCGCGCAAAGAGAATATTTATACCAAACGAATCGAGAAAAGTGGTAAACAGTTTGATGTGCGGGTAATTGTATTCGATGACGAAAGTTTTGAAATCTATATTGCTGACGTGACCAAACAGGAAAAAACCCGTTTGTTGAAGCAGGAAATGACCAATAACATTGCCCATGAGCTGCGCACACCCGTTACCGCCATTAGAGGATATATCGAAACCCTGCTTACCCTCGATGATAACGATGTGGAACGAAGGCGAAATTTTTTGGAACGTGCTCATGCACAAACCATTCGTTTGTCGGAACTGATTCAGGATATTACCTTGTTGACGAAAATAGAAGAAGCGCCCGACCGTTTTGAATGGGAAACGGTAAACATTAAACAACTGTTGGAGGAGCTAAAATCGGATTTGGAAGAACAGTTTAAAGAGAAAAACGATCGTTTCGTTATCGAGGTGGATGAGGATGTAACCGTGGAAGGAAACCGGACATTACTCTATTCCATTTTTCGCAATTTAGCCGAAAACTCGTTAGCTTATGGTGGAGAGAATATCGAGATTGGCGTGCGTTGTTATGCTAAAACAGAGGATACGTTGTACTTCGAATTTTACGATACAGGTGTCGGGGTGGATGAACACCATCTTGGACGTATTTTCGAACGGTTTTACCGTATCGACGATGGACGGACCCGCAATACAGGGGGATCGGGATTGGGGTTGTCTATTGTGAAAAATGCCGTGCTGTTGCATCACGGTAGCATTGTGGCTAAAAACCGTCCCGAAGGAGGTTTGTCGTTTCTCATCACTTTTCCGAGATTACCACAAAAGAATCAATGATTTCTCGTTTAGCGAATGAGGGGGTATGGGAAATGAAACGAAGCATTTTATTTTTACTCTTTTTGTTACCTTTTATTACCCATGCTCAATATGTTTCAATGGGAGAAGCAGAAAGGGAGAATTCGACGGACAACGGAATTGATTTGATACTTTCGAATTCGGGGAAGAATGCTCTCAGCGATAGGAAATCAATCAAAATCGAAAATTTTATTATTCCTGCCATATTTGTCGGTTATGGAATTGTTTCGCTTGGAAATAATAATTTGAAATCCATCGATTCATCAATAAGAAACGAGGTAGAGGAAAATTGGCCTCATTTTAAAAGTGGTTTGGATAATTACAGTCAGTTTCTTCCTACAGCTTCGGTGTTTCTTTTAGGTGCATGTGGGGTGAGAGGAAGTCATAGTTTGAAAGAAGAAGCGATAGTGGGTATGACTTCGCTGGCAATTTCAACTTCAATTGTACTTTCACTGAAAAAAATGACCCATGTCAGACGTCCCGATAATAGTTCGTATGATTCCTTTCCGTCACAACATACCGCTATGGCGTTTGCATCAGCGGAATTTTTAAGAATGGAATATAGCGAGGTTTCGCCTTGGATTGCCATAGGGGGTTATGTTGCAGCCACAGGTACAGGTGTGTTCAGGATACTAAATAATAAACATTGGTTGAGCGATGTGGTTGCAGGAGCGGGCATCGGTATGGCGTCTACCGATTTATGTTATCTGTTGTTCGATAAATTGAAAAACAGAAAAGTTGAAAAGGGTGTTTCTTTCCTGATTTATCCTATAACAGGCGACCATGTTTATGGGGGTGGAATAGCGATGAGTTTTTAAAAAATAATTTTTTGTTGAAAGAGATAAACCTATCTTTGTTTAAACAATAGCAAATTTTAGAAATATGAAATACGTTGGTGCACATGTAAGTGCGGCAGGAGGAGTGGAAAATGCTCCGGTGAATGCTCATCAAATTGGAGCGAAAGCATTTGCTTTTTTTACAAAAAATCAGCGGCAATGGTTTGCGGCTCCTTATTCCGAACAAAATATCGAGCTTTTCAAGGCGCGCTGCTATGAATTTGGTTATTCTCCCGATCATATCCTTCCTCACGACAGTTACCTGATTAATCTTGGTCATCCCGAAGAAGAGGGGTTGAAAAAATCGCGTACGGCTTTTTTCGATGAAATGAAGCGCTGTGAGCAACTTGGATTGAACCGCTTTAATTTTCATCCCGGCAGCCATCTCAATCTGATATCGGAAGAGGCATGCATGGATAGAATTGCCGAATCCGTCAATCTCGCATTGGAAAAAACCTCCGGCGTTACTGCAGTGATCGAAAATACGGCAGGACAAGGGACCAATTTGGGTTATCGGTTTGAACATTTGGCCTATATTATCGATAAAGTCGAGGATAAAAGCAGGGTAGGGGTATGTATCGATACAGCCCACACGTTGGCAGCCGGTTACGAGATACGCACAAGTGAAGATTTCGAGGCTACCTTTCAAAAATTCGATGCCATTGTTGGTTTTAACTATCTACGGGGGATGCATATCAATGATTCCAAGAAAGAGGTAGCTTCACGGGTCGATCGTCACGACAATATTGGAGAAGGCATCATGGGAATCGACCTTTTTCGGTTTATCATGAACGATCCGCGCTTCGACGATATGCCGCTTATTCTCGAGACGCCCAATGAAACGTTGTGGCCTCAAGAAATACAATTGCTCTATTCACTCATACACTGATTGATAATTTAGCAGAGTTATGTATTATGTTATGCCTGTTGTTTTTTTGCTGGGCATCGTAGCCATTGCTTTAGAAGACTTTATCAAGATAAATAAATCTGCTACGGCTCTTTTCATGTGTGTTGTTCTTTGGCTGATGCTTATGTTTGATGGACAACGCATTTTGGTAGAAAGGCATAATCCGCTTTTTTACCAATTTGTCCGGCAAACGGGTATTTCCGACCTTCCTGTTAAGGAACAGGTCAATACGTATTTAACGGAGAGCGCTTTTGTCCCTCATTTGGGCGATGTAGCCGAGACGTTGTTTTTTGTCATGTGCTCCATGTTGATTGTCAGTATCGTAGATAAACATGGAGGATTTGCGGCGGTTGCTACTTATCTGAAAACATCGGATAAACGCCGTTTGCTTTGGTACATTGGTTTGTCTTCTTTTTTCTTTTCTGCATTACTGGATAATTTGGCTGCAGCTATCGTATTGATTGCCGTGTTGCGAAAGCTGGTCCCCGATCGCACCGATCGAATGAAATATGCCTCCATTATTGTGATTGCGGCAAATGCCGGCGGTTCGTGGTCACCTATTGGCGATGTTACTACACTGTTGTTGTGGACCGGTGGGAACATTAGTGCATGGCATCAGATAAGCCATGTGTTTTTACCTGCTTTTGTAAATTTGCTTGTTCCTTTGACAATTGCCCATTTTTGGTTATTCAAAAAAGGTAAAACACTGAGAGTACCCAGTACATTGACAAAAGAAGACGAGTATGTGCGATTGATTCCGATGAAATCGAGGGTGATTATTTTTCTTATCGGATTTTTGTCGTTGGCATTGGTCCCCGTTTTTCAGATGTTGACCCATCTTCCCGCTTTTATGTGTGTGTTGTTGGGTCTGGTATTTCTATGGATTTATACGGATTCGATGTATGGAGACATAAATTACATTGAAGATTCGGACAAGTTGAGGATTTCAAAACTTTTTCAGACTGTTGATCTTCCTACCATTTTCTTTTTTCTCGGCATCCTGATGTCTGTGGCTGCCTTACAAACCGGCGGGCAGTTGAGTATGTTTGCCGATGCTTTATCGTCGACCTTCAACCAACCCTATCTCATCAGTTTTCTTATAGGAGCGGTTTCTTCGGTTGTGGATAATGTGGCACTTGTGGCTGCGACAATGGGGATGTATCCTGTTGTGGAGGCTTCGGCGGTGATAACTCCTTATCTGCAGGCTTTTGTGGCTGATGGCGGTTTTTGGACGTTCCTTGCTTATTGTGCCGTAACCGGAGGTAGCATTTTTATTATTGGTTCGGCAACCGGCGTTACGGTAATGGGACTCGAAAAAATAAGTTTCGGATATTATTTCAAGAGATTTACGCCGTTGGCTTTGCTTGGGTATATTGCCGGTGCGGCGGTGTTTATCTTGCTTGGATGATAATAAAAAACGCATCGTAATTTCTCCCGATGCGTTTTTTATTGTTGTTTGTTGCAATTAATCCAACACAATTTCATCGACAAAAATAAAAGCTCTATTTCCTTTTCCCGGATGCCATGCCGGAATAAGGGAAGGCTTAACCGTAACCTTGAAATAACGCGCAGTCACCGGATCGAAAGTCAGCGTGTGTGTTACTACATCCGACCAGTTTTCCATTTTTGCATCGATGAATTTTTCACTCTTTACCGGAGTGAAAACGGAATCGTTGTCCGATGAAGCAACGGCTATTTCCGATGCGTCGAAAACCCAGTCACCGGTTTCAACGGCATTTCTGATTTCTGCTTTGGATATTGTTGTGGGTTCGAGCATATCGATGACGGCGATCAGATCTTCCTTCTGAAATCCTATCCATCTGCCGGTTTTATAGTTTGAACTGCTTCCGAACAATCCGTCCACCAACATGCTTGCACCGCTGAATGCATAATTAGGTGCCGGGTTGGTAAGCAATGTAATGGGCTTGAAAGTGGATTTGCTTACCTTCACTTTTTCGTGATATATTTTACTGTTTTTCCCATTTTCACGAAGGGCTACAGCTTTAATTTCAGCATCTTCTTTTATGGTGAAACTACCTTCGTATAGCGTAGATGATGCGGTTGGTTCTCCGCCATCCAGCGTATAATAGATGGGAGCATTGTCGATGGTGGATAATTCCACTTCGAGCGAATTGGTTTCGAAGTTGGGTGTTAATTTGGCTTGAATGTCGAACACATGCGTTGCATAATTGTATCCCAGCTTATCGTATAAAGCCAGCAGACGTGGCAATCTTTTCAGAAATTCTTCGTAGTTTTTCTTCTCGGGTTGCATCCATTGTACTTCACAGAGTGCGGCAATACGCGGCATAACCATGTACTCTACATGTTCAGGCGTTTTGATATATTCCGTCCAAAGATTGGCTTGCGGTCCTAAAATGTGTTTCTTTTGTTCGGGGGTCAGTACTTCGGGAACGGGTTCAAAACTGTACACTTTTTCAATAGGAACGTATCCCCCGATGGACAACGGTTCGTTTTCGATATCTTGGGTTTGATAATAATCGAAATAGCAATACGATGTCGGAGTCATGATCACATCATGATTCATTTGAGCAGCCATAATGCCTCCCTCCATGCCGCGCCATGACATCACCGTGGCATTGGGGGCAAGTTGGCCTTCCAGAATTTCGTCCCAACCAATGATGTTTCTTCCGTGATCGTTGAGAAATTTCTCGATGCGGGCAGTAACATAGCTTTGTAGGTAATGTTCGGCAGTGTGTTTGCTGTCGTCTTTCAGCCCGAGTTCCTTGATGCGTCGTTGACAATCCGGACATTTTTCCCAGCGGACTTTGGGGCATTCGTCACCGCCGATATGGATGTATTTCGAAGGGAAAAGTTCCATTACTTCACTGAGAACACCTTCCAAAAATTCAAAGGTAGCCTCTTTGCCGGGGCAGAGCACATCTTCAAAGACACCCCATTCTTTGGCTACTTCGTATGGACCTCCCGTGCATCCCAGTTCGGGATAAGCGGCTAAGGCAGAAAGCATATGTCCCGGCAGATCTATTTCGGGAATGATGGTGATGTAACGTTCTTCGGCATATTTTACGATATCTCTGATTTCGTCCTGTGTATAAAATCCGCCGTGTGGTTTGCCGTCATATTTGCCCGTATTTTTGCCGATAACGGTTTCTTTTCTGAAGGCACCGATTTCGGTGAGTTTGGGGAATTTTTTAATTTCTATTCTCCATCCCTGATCATCGGTGAGATGCCAATGGAATCGGTTGATGTTGTGAAGAGCCAGCATGTCGATGTATTTTTTTATAAAATCGGCCGGTTCGAAATGGCGAGCTACATCGAGCATCATTCCTCTGTAGCCGAATCTCGGTTGGTCATTGATGATGACTTGCGGATACATCACCGAAATATTTTCGCCTACAGGTGTTGCTTTTCGCAACGTTTGGATTCCATAGAAAACACCCGCTTCGCTCGAACCGGTTATGGTAATGGTGTTTTCCGTAACTTCGATTCGGTAAGCTTCCGGATTTTCGTTTTCCGGTCCCAGTGCCAGAATAATGGCATTTTTTTGGGGAGCGGTAGAGGTTGTTTCGGGCTTAAAGCCTGTGGCGGTTTCCAAATATTCTGCCAGAAATTGCGCATTACGCTCCATTTTTTCGTTTTCCTGCGGGAAAACGATTTTTGTGGCTTTCGATAACGTAAAAGGCGCCCCATCTTCTGTGGTTATTTCAGAGGGCAGAGGCACTACCTGATAATTGGCCTCTTTCATTTCTTTTTTTCCGGAACAGGAACATAAAAGTCCTGTAGCTGCCACGCACATAATAAAATACCTGATCTTTTCCATGTCATTTAATTATTTAGTTATTTTAGCGAATATCGTTTCGATGTTGGTTTCTATTGTTTATCCTTCCTGCAGTAAACTTTTTAAGGCCTTTTCTACACGCAATGCGCTGGTGATTTCTTGTGTATATTCGTCTATCGTGCTTGTTGTTCCTCCCATAGAGAGCAACGGCTTGCGATAGATCATGTTGCTTTCAACTTTTTCGCGTACCGATAAATGAAATTCTTTTGCTCCCGTTTCACGGGCAATTTTTGCAATATTATATTCGTTGATGCCGCTTCCCGGCATAATGATGATTCGCTCGCCTGCCTGTTGTACCAATTGCTTTAACAGAGGAATACCCTGTTCGGCTTTCGGTTGCTGTCCCGAAGTAAGCAATCTGTCACATCCCAAAGATATAATATTTTCTAGACTTTCAAAAGGATCTCGGCTCATATCGAAAGCCCTGTGAAAAGTGACGCTCATGCCTTCGGCTGCATCAATCAGTTCCCGGTTTCGTTGCATGTCGATGTCGCCTTGTGGGGTAAGACAGCCAATCACTACACCGTCGGCGTGTAGTTTTTTGGCTGTTTCGATATCGTTGAGCATGATGTTGTGCTCCAAAAGGGAATAAAGAAAATCGCCACCCCGTGGTCGAATGATTACATGAAGTTTAATGTTCAGTAATTCACGCGCCAATGCAATGGTAGCGTACGAAGGAGTTGTGCCGCCTTCGGGAATGGATGCGCAAAGTTCAACCCGATACGCTCCGCCTTTTTGGGCTTCCAAACAACTGGCAACGGAATTGGCACATATTTCTATTTTATAATCCATCTTTTGCAGGTATTTCTTATTATCGATAGATATTAAAAGATGGTGCAAAGATAATTCTTGCGTAACGATAAACCAAGATGAACCGATGGTTCTCGCTTCTTAGTTGTGAGTTGCCCGGTACCAGCCGGTTTTTGTTTTATCGATGCTTACCCGTGGGTTATCACTTGGATCGGAAGTTGTGATTCCGGAATAGACACGGATTGGCAAAACGCCTTTACTTTTCGTGTAAAATTTGTCTGTACGTGTTTTGTAAGGAACCGTACGATTTAGCTGGTCTTCGAATCGCATCAACAACTGCTCATCTTTGCACAAATGGGCTACATAATCACCCATATCGTAGAATATCGCCGGATCATAGCCGTCCATCCGTTGTAAGGAGTCGAGTTGGGTAGCATCAAAGGTATAACGACTGTTTATTACTTGCATGAGGGAGTCAGTAGAAGTCAGTTCGGAACAATCGGTTACCGCCAATGTTCCGTAGGGCGCTTCATAAGCAGAGTAGAATGAGTAAAATCCGTCGCAGATGGCTTGGTAATTGGTTTTTCCCAGCAAAAATTCTCCCACAACGGCATAGGGCATGCCATACGCCATTATTTCGGTAGGTGAAGCGATCAGATAATTGGTTACATTACGTAATTCATAGGCGACCTCTATCGAGGACATGTAACAATTGTCGAAAAGAATATATTCCATTTTTATTCCCGTTCTCGCTATAGCATCCGCCAGCGTTGTGATATCGGTTTGGTATTCGGGGATTGTTCCGCCAAAGTAACGGGTGTGGAATGCTCCTTCGTATTCCCAGTAATTTTTAAAGGATGATACGGATGTGGTTATTGCTCTCAGAGGGGTTGAGTAAGTCGGATAAACAGGAAGCCAGCCCATGCCATGCCCCCCGATAATCATAGCATAGGTGAGTGCCGGTGCAACTCTTTTCATGTCACTCAGAATAGAGGCAATACCTTCAGCAGTAGTAAAAGACGGATTACTGTAATTTTTCAGGGTGTCATGTTTACATATGCCATTTTTGCAGGTTATTTCATACATCGTAGCTTGCGTTGAGCCGGTCGACATAAATACAACTACTTTTTCGTCCTTCAGTCCGTTTCTACTGATTGCTTTTTCCAAATCCGATAGGTTTGTCTTGAAAGCCTTTGTTAATGTCCTATCTTCCGGCCAAGGCAGATACATCAATAACGTCTTTTGGTTGGGCAGTTCCACTTCTTCTTTCACGCAGGACATCAGAAAGAAAGAAAGGAAGAGTAAACAGATGAAAAACCTTGCCGATTTCCCCAATGTATTTGTTTTGCTCATCATCCTTATAATTATTCGCAAATTTACAATAAAATTCCTAATGGAAAAGCGTGTTTTGTTCGGCTCATGATGTACTTTAGAGGTATCGGTCGAAATTTTACCGAATACATTGCCAACTTCCTTTGGCTGTCAATATATAACTAAAATATACGAGGTTTTAAAACTATAATGTTCGATAATTTATACCTTTGCAGTTTCAGCATGAAGTAAACAAAACAAGGACCAGAATAAATAGCACAGAATATAAATTAACACATTAAAGAAAATTCAAATGACAGAAAAAATCAGAGAAACGCTTCGTGATTCGAAGAAAGCGCGGTGGACTGCCCTTGCTCTCGCATCTTTTACGATGATGTGCGGTTATTTTTTTGCGGATGTAATGTCCCCGTTGAAAGGACTTCTTGAAGGACAGATCGGGTGGACGAGTAGCGACTACGGTACATTTACGAGTGCTTACGGGTGGTTCAATGTTTTTCTTTTGATGTTGATTTTCGGGGGGATTATTCTCGACAAGGTAGGGGTGCGTATAACCGGTTTTGGAGCAGCGTTGATTATGGTAATCGGTACGGCAATCCAATATTGGGCAATATCGTCAACCACGCTTCAAGGCAGCAGTATGTGGGGAATAAAATCACAAGTTTTTTTTGCAAGTATCGGATATGCCACCTTTGCTGTTGGTGTTGAAGTTGCCGGTATTACCGTCACCAAAGTGATCTATAAATGGTTTCAAGGTAAAGAATTGGCATTGGCTATGGGCTTGCAGGTTGCATTGGCTCGTGTGGGTACGGCCTTTGCGCTGGCTTTCTCAGTTCCGATAGCTAAAATAACGGGGGTGGCCGATGTTTCGCGATCGGTGCTTATAGGGTTGATTGCGCTTTGCATAGGGTTGCTGGCATTTGTGGTTTACATTTTTCTTGACAAGAAGCTCGATCAATCGATTGCCGATGCTAAAACGGATAATTTGGAAGAAGAAGAATTCAAAATATCGGATATACGAAAGATTGTAACCAACAAGGGTTGGTGGTTCATCGCCATTCTTTGCGTGTTGTTTTATTCGGCTGTTTTCCCTTTTTTGAAATATGCCACCGATCTGATGGTAAACAAGTTTGGAGTAGATATGGATTTGGCAGGTCTCATCCCCTCTCTCTTGCCTTTTGGTACCATATTGCTAACGCCTTTGTTTGGCAATATATATGACCGACTGGGCAAAGGGGCTTCCATCATGATTTGGGGGTCAATGCTGCTGATTGTTGTTCATTTGCTTTTTGCCGTTCCGTTTTTGAATAATTGGGTAATTGCCATTTTGCTGGTGATTGTGCTTGGCATTGCTTTTTCGCTGGTTCCTTCTGCCATGTGGCCTTCGGTTACGAAAATTGTTCCCGAAAGGCAGTTGGGTACGGCTATGGCATTGATTTTTTGGGTACAAAACTGGGGATTAATGGGTGTTCCTCTCCTGATCGGATGGGTATTGGATAAATATTGTATCACCGGGCAGACTGTTCGCGACGGATTAACGGTCAATACCTACGATTATACTCTTCCGATGCTCATTTTTGCCGGATTTGGTTTCTTAGCTCTTCTTTTTGCTTTTTTGCTGAAAATAGAAGACAGGATAAAGGGGTATGGTTTGGAAAAGCCGAATTATATTCAGTAATACGGTAAAATGGTAATTCGGTTATTCAGTAATTCAGTAACCTGGTAATACGCTGAATTCGTTTTTTGTTATGCTTATCCTGAGGAAATAAAAAACTGTCAAAACGTCATAAAAGTTTCGTGGCAAGAATTTTGACTTCGTTGAAGGAGAAAGAAGGAAGTTATATAATAAAAAATCTAGTTATGAATTTTAACAATTTTACCATTAAAGCACAAGAGGCTGTACAAAAAGCGATTGATCTGGTACAGGCAAACAGTCAACAAATGATTGAACCGGCACATGTGCTGAAAGGTGTGATGCTGGTAGGAGAGAATGTGACCAATTTTCTGTTTCAGAAGTTGGGGGTAAATATGCGATCGTTAGAAGCCGCAGTCGATAGAGAAATTGAATCTTATCCACGTGTTTCAGGTGGTGAGCCGATGTTGAGTCGCGACTGTAATGCGGTATTTCAGAAAGCATCGGATTATGCCGCCAAAATGGGCGATCAGTTTGTTTCTCTTGAACATCTTTTGCTGGCGTTGGTAAGTGAGAAAAGTCCCGCTTCGCAGATTTTGAAGGCTCAGGGTGTTTCTGAAAATCAACTTGAATTGGCAATAAAGGAGCTCAGAAAAGGCGATAAAGTTACCAGCCAGACAGCAGAAGAAACCTATCAGGCATTGAGCAAATATTCGATTAATCTTACCGAAAGAGCCCGAAAAGGCCAGCTCGATCCTGTGATTGGGCGCGATGAAGAGATTCGTCGGGTGTTGCAGATATTGAGTCGCCGTACCAAAAACAATCCTATCCTGATCGGCGAACCGGGAACCGGTAAAACGGCCATTGTGGAGGGATTGGCACATCGTATTGTTCGTGGCGATGTTCCGGAAAACCTGAAAAGCAAACAAATTTTCTCGTTGGATATGGGAGCGTTGATTGCCGGGGCAAAGTATCAAGGCGAATTCGAAGAACGGTTGAAGGCCGTAATTAACGAAGTGGTGAAATCGGAAGGCGAAATTATTTTGTTTATCGATGAAATTCATACGCTGGTGGGTGCAGGAAAAACCTCAGGGGCAATGGATGCTGCCAATATCTTAAAGCCGGCACTAGCTCGTGGCGAGTTGCGCGCGATTGGTGCTACCACACTTGATGAGTATCAAAAGTATTTTGAAAAAGATAAAGCGCTGGAACGTCGTTTCCAAATTGTGATGGTAGATGAACCCAGCGAGGCCGATGCCATTTCCATTCTGAGAGGTTTAAAAGAAAAGTATGAGAATCATCATAAAGTACGCATTAAAGACGAAGCTATTATTGCTGCAGTGCAATTGTCGCACCGGTATATTACCGATCGTTTTTTGCCCGATAAAGCAATCGACCTGATGGATGAAGCTGCGGCCAAATTGCGTATGGAAATGGATTCCGTTCCGGAAGAGCTCGATGAAATACAGCGGAAAAGAAAGCAACTGGAAATTGAACGCGAAGCAATCAGGCGCGAGAACGATAAAGCAAAAGAAGAATTGCTGACGCGGCAGATTGAAGAGTTGAAACAGCAAGAAGCCGAGTATAAAGCCAGATGGCTGGCCGAAAAGGAAATCATTGATAAAATTCAGCAAAATAAGGCCGAAATAGAAGAGGCTAAAATTCAGGCCGAAATTGCAGAACGAGAGGGCGATTATGGTAAGGTTGCCGAATTGCGCTACGGAAAGATTAAGGAGAAAGAAAGAGAAATCGACGAATTGCAAAAGAAACTTCGCGAGGTGCAAGGCGATCGGCCTTTGATTAAAGAGGAAGTAGATGCCGAGGATATTGCCGAAATTGTATCGAAGTGGACGGGAATTCCCGTATCGAAAATGCTGCAAAGCGAACGCGAGAAGTTGCTCTCGCTCGAGGATGAGCTCCACAAGAGAGTTATTGGACAAGATGAGGCCATCAGAGCTGTTGCCGACGCCATTCGTCGCAATCGCGCCGGATTGAGCGATCCCAAACGTCCAATCGGTTCGTTCATCTTTCTCGGAACAACCGGTGTCGGCAAAACCGAATTGGCAAAAGCTCTTGCCGAGTGTCTGTTTGACGATGAGAGCATGATGACGCGTATCGATATGAGCGAATATCAGGAAAAATTCAGTGTTACCCGACTGATTGGTGCGCCTCCGGGATATGTGGGTTACGAAGAAGGCGGACAGTTGACCGAAGCTATTCGGCGTAAGCCCTATTCGGTAGTACTTTTCGATGAAATCGAGAAAGCGCATCCCGATGTGTTTAATGTACTGCTTCAAGTGCTCGATGACGGACGGTTGACCGATAATAAGGGCAGGGTGGTGAATTTTAAGAACACGATTATTATCATGACCTCCAATATGGGATCGGACTTGATTCGGTCGAATTTTGAACGACTCAACGATTCCAATCGTGAGCAAATAATTGAGGAAACCAAAAATGAGGTGATGGAGTTGTTGAAAACCAGAATTCGTCCCGAGTTCCTGAATCGTGTGGATGAAATCATCATGTTTTCGCCGTTAACACAAAACGAAATCAAACAAATCGTTCGTTTGCAGCTCGAAAATGTGAAGAAAATGCTTGCCGAAAACAGCAATATCCAATTGGAATATACCGAAGAAGCAGTGGAAAGCTTGGCAAAAGAAGGGTACGATCCGCAGTTTGGTGCGCGTCCCGTGAAGCGGGTTATTCAACGTAAAATACTCAATCAATTGTCGAAAGATCTCATTGCCGGAACGGTGGATAAAACAAAACCCATTATTATTGATGCAATCGACGATGTGATATTTTTCAAAAACTAGCCATTTTTAATAAGCCATTTTATATGGCGAATAATAGAAAAGCCCCGAGAAGTCTATTTCTCGGGGCTTTTCTTTATCATTATCTCTTTTATTAACATCAAAAAACGAAATTGAGGTTATCGTTGAAAATGAAAATCAATTGAATAGATTTTCGATACTCTTCAATGATTTACTGAGAAAAAATACCACTACCTGATCATACGGTTCAATAAGGGTTTCCCCATCTACCAAAATGGGCTCGCCGTTCCGTATGAGCGCTCCGAAAGTAATATCGGGGGGTAGATTGAGGTTCTTAATCAATTTTTTGGTAACTTTCGAATTGGGTTTGGCGATAATTTGGCCAACATTTGCGTTTGCAAAAGTGAGGCACTTAATATTGGAGACATCGGCTTTTAGCAGCAGTTCGTATATTTTGCTGGCAGCGATTACTTTTTTGTTGATGACGGTTCCGATATCGAATCGTTCGGCCATGTTGATATAATCCAGATTCTCAACTTCGGCAACGGTTTTTTTTACTCCGTATTGTTTGGCCATAAGGCAAGCCAAAATGTTGGCTTCGGAGTTTCCGGTAAGCGCCAGAAAAGCATCGCTTTCCATAATTCCTTCATTTTGCAGTAATTCGGCGTCGCGTGCGTCACCCAAATAAATACTCACGTTTGACGGCACTTTTTCAAGAAGCATTTCGGCTCGTTCCCTGTCCCGTTCAATAATTTTAATATTCATATGCGAAGGAAGATACTGCACGGTTCGCAGAGTGATTCGGCTACCACCCATAATGATTAAATTTTTAACTTCAAACAATCTTTTTCCTAAGAGTTCAGGCATTTCATCGAGGTATTTTCGCAAGGTGGTAAAATAGAGAATATCGTTAGGCAGTATCTGATCATTCCCTTTTGGTATGATGGTCTGATTGTTCCGTTTAATGGCTACAATATGAAATTTTTTGTTTTCTTGAGTCAATTCATACAGGTATTTGTTGGCGATAGGTGCATTTTCTCTGATTTTGGCTCCTGCAAGAATGACCGACCCGTTTGAAAGTTCCCACCAGAAGCGTGTCCAGGGAGTTTTCAGTGCCTGTACAATTTCGCGAGCAGCCATCATTTCGGGATAAATCATGGAATTGATCCCTCTTTCTTCAAAAAAAACGGCATTTTTGGGTAAAAGGTATTCGTAGTTATCGATGCGCGCAAGAGTTTTTTTTGCTCCCAGGTTAGAGGCCAGCATGCAGCTTAAAATATTGCTCGATTCTTCGGGAGTAACGCCAATAAACAAATCGGCATCTTTTACGCCGGCTGTGTTCAAATCGTTTAACGATGTACATTTTCCCACAAGGGGGGTCAATTCTGCATTATCTTTGAAAGTTTGAATGCGATCTTTATTTTCATCCATTACGATGATATCGTGATTTTCCTCCCCCAATAATCGTGCAAGATGAGTTCCTACTTCACCTGCACCGGCTATGATAATTTTCATTGATTTTTTGTATTAAAATAATGTTAGTTTTGCTCTTTTTCTTTTCATAGCGATTTATTTTGTATCGCATTCAACGAGCCAAAAGTTTCTTTATCGTGTTGTACTTTTTCCGAATTTTTGATGGTTTCGTTAGCTTTCACAATAGCTTCAAAAATACCGTCTTCGTCAATTCCACACAAGTGTTTCAGTTCGTCTATGGTTCCTTGTGTCACAAATTCGTCTTTAATACCGAGTTTACGAACGCGAATGCCATTGTAATGATGAGCAATTAAAAAATCGGTGACGGCATCTCCCATACCTCCGGCAATTACCCCGTTTTCAACGGTAATGAGGTATGCGTAGTTTTTTGCGATTTCAGTCAGCAGTTCCTCGTCAATGGGTTTCAGGAAGAGCAGATCGTAATGAGCCGCAAAAATCCCTATTTCGGCGGCTTTTTCGATAGCTTTTGCAGCATCATTTCCGATTTTCCCAATAGACAACACGGCAATTCCTTCGCCATCTCTTAGTTTTCTTCCTTTGCCGATAGGAATAATCTGCATCGTATTCTGCCAGTTTTTCAATTCGCCCTGCCCTTTCGGATATCGGATCACGAAGGGTCCTTCGTTGCCATATACAGCAGTGTACATAAGGTTTCGCAGATCGTGTTCGTTTAATGGAGCCGCAATGGTAAGATTGGGGATCGGACGCATGTAAGCAAGGTCGAATACGCCGTGATGAGTAGGGCCGTCTTCGCCCACCAGGCCGGCTCTGTCTAGGCAGAGAATAACCTTCAATTTTTGCAGCGCAACATCGTGAATTACCTGGTCGTATGCCCGTTGCATGAAAGAGGAGTAGATATTGCAAAACGGAATAAACCCTTCTTTTGCCAGCCCGGCTGAGAATGTTACGGCATGTTCTTCGGCAATACCGACATCGAAGGTGCGTTCCGGAAATTTTTCCATCAAATAATTCATGGAACATCCGGTGGGCATTGCCGGCGTAACGCCAACTATTTTTTCGTTTTTTTCGGCCAGTTCAACAAGGGTATGTCCGAAAACATCCTGATAAAGCTGAGGCTCGTCTTTACTTCTTTTTGTGATACGTTCGCCGGTTTCCTTATCGAAAAGTCCCGGAGCATGCCAAATGGTTGCCGATTTCTCTGCCGGTGCATATCCCTTTCCTTTAATGGTTTTGATGTGTAGCAGTTTGGGACCTTTCATGTCTTTTATATTGCGGAGTACTCGGATGAGCTCCGGCAAATCGTGACCGTCAATAGGACCGAAATAGCGGATATTGAACCCCTCAAACATGTTCTGTTGTCTTGTCAATAACGATTTAATGCTATTGTTGAAACGAATAATGAAGTTTTTTTTGTCTTCGTCAATGAGGTTTTTGTGTTTAAATGCCTGATAAACCCCATATCTTATTTTATTGTACTTGGATGAGGTGGTCAATTTAATCAGATAATCGCGTAAGCCACCCACGTTGTGGTCGATGGACATGTCGTTATCGTTGAGGATGATGAGCAGGTTGTTCGGTTGCGAACATACATTGTTTAGGCCTTCGTAGGCCAATCCGCCGGTCATAGCTCCGTCGCCAATAATGGCAACCACATGACGATCGTCTTCGTGATTGAGATGAGCTGCAACAGCCATGCCCAACGCCGCCGAGATAGAAGTGGAAGCGTGTCCCGACACAAACGTATCGTATTCGCTTTCGTTGGGATTAGGAAATCCGGAGATCCCTCCCAGCTTGCGGTTGGTGGGAAACATGTCGCGCCTTCCCGTCAGTATTTTGTGGCTATAGGCCTGATGACCAACATCCCAAACCAACCGGTCGTAGGGGGTATTATAAATATAGTGCAGTGCCACGGTCAGTTCTACCGTTCCCAGACTCGAAGCAAAATGTCCGGGGTTGTGCGATAGCTGATCGATGATATATTCCCTTAATTCGCGACAGACCTGTTGGAGTTGTTCGATGTCGAGTTTTTTTAAATCATCGGGGCTATTGATTTGTTTCAACAATTTCATTTCTTGTAAGGAATCAGTTTGCCATATCCGAGAAGAATTTGATCCGAACCAATCGGATTTCGTTTTCGGTATAATCCGGCAAATTTTCAACAGCCATTTTTAAATCGTCGGTTTCGGTTTGCTTAAAATAGCTGTATATTTCGTCAATGGAATCTCGATCCATAATTTCGTTTAAAAAATAATCGATATTGATTTTTGTACCTGCGTAAACAATGGCTTCTACTTCGGAGAGCATTTCTTCAAAATCCATTCCTTTGGATTCTGCCAGATCGTCCAACGCCACTTTTCGATCGATTGCCTGAACAATGGATACTTTGAGTTTCGACTTATTGGCAACCGTTTTTACGCGCAAATCTTCGGGGCGTTCAATCTCGTTTTCTTCTACGTGTTTTTTGATGAGTTCGATAAACTCTTTACCGTATCGTTTGGCTTTTCCCGGTCCTACTCCGGGCATATTTTGAAGTTCTTCGAGCGTAATAGGGTAGGTAGTAGCCATTGCTTCAAGCGTAGCCGGTTGAAAGATGACGTAGGGAGGTACATTCAGCTTTTTCGCCATTTTTTTTCTCAAGTCTTTCATCATGGCAAACAATACCGGGTCTACCGCACCAAAACTGCCACCGCCCGAACCCATCATATCGGGACTGTCGGGATACAGTTCTTCTTCGCTTTCTTCCTCTTCATCTTCTTTTGTAATTTTAAAAGAGACGGGGTTTTTCAGGAAGTCTTTCCCTTTTTTTGTTATTTTGAGTATGCCGTAGTTTTCAATATCCTTTTTCAAATAATTATCAAGAAGCGCTTGACGAATAACGCTTTGCCATGTGCTTTCTTCTTCATCGGCCCCCGATCCGAATTCTTCGAGTTCGTTATGGCCATAGGTTTCTATCTCGGAAGTTTCTTTACCGAGAAGAAAGTTAATTACGTATTCGGTCTTCTGCTTTTCTTTTAGCGCTTCGATAGCTTCTAAAACCGTAATCAATAATTCTTTTGCTTCCACTTTAATTTTAGGATTTAAACAATTGTCACAATTTCCGCAATTCGGTTCGTTATATTCTTCGCCGAAGTAATGCAACAGCATCTTTCTTCGGCATATGGATGTTTCTGCATAAGCTGCTGTTTCCAACAAAAGTTGTTTACCTATTTCTTGTTCGGCTACCGGTTTTCCTTGCATGAAACGTTCTAATTTTTGAAGATCTTTCCTCGAATAGAATGCAATGCAATTGCCCTCGCCACCGTCACGTCCGGCCCGCCCGGTTTCCTGATAGTATCCTTCCAAACTTTTTGGAATATCGTAGTGGATAACAAAGCGTACATCGGGTTTGTCGATTCCCATTCCGAATGCAATGGTTGCCACAATCACTTGAGCTTCTTCCATTAGAAAAGCATCCTGATTGGCGCTTCGTGCGGCGGCATCCATGCCGGCATGATAGGGTAGGGCTTTTATACCGTTGGCTTGGAGGATTTCGGCGAAATCGTCCACTTTTTTGCGACTCAGGCAATAGACGATTCCCGATTTGTTTTCTTGAGACAGGATGTATTTGATAATTTCACTGTCCACTTTTTCGGTTTTGGGACGAATTTCGTAATATAAATTGGGTCGATTAAAAGACGACTTAAAAACAGCGGCATCCATCATGCCCAGCGTTTTCTGAATGTCGTGTTGAACTTTCGGAGTGGCTGTTGCCGTGAGAGCAATTACCGGTCGTACGCCTATTTCGTTGATTATGGGACGTATTCGTCGGTACTCGGGTCGGAAGTCATGGCCCCATTCCGAAATACAATGGGCTTCGTCAACAGCGTAAAACGATATTTTTACACTTCGCAGAAAGTCGATATTTTCTTGTTTGGTAAGCGATTCGGGTGCCACGTAAAGCAGTTTTGTTTTGCTGTTTACAATGTCGTTTTTCACCTCTTCGATTTCTGTCCGGCTAAGCGATGAGTTCAAGAAGTGGGCAATTCCGTCTTCTTCGTGATAATTGCGAAGAAGATCAACTTGGTTTTTCATTAAAGCAATGAGAGGGGAGATCACAATGGCCGTACCTTCAGATAACAAAGCCGGCAATTGATAACAGAGCGATTTTCCTCCTCCGGTGGGCATCAGTACAAAAGTGTCTCTTCCCGATAGGATACTTTTCATGATGGCTTCCTGATTACCTTTGAAGGTATCGAATCCGAAATATTTTTTAAGACCTTCGTAAAGAATATCCTCTTTTTCCATGGATTCTGTGCTCTTTGTCCCGAAGCTTTGTAATGTATTCATTTTTTCTGAAATAGGAATGCAAAAATATAAAAAGTATTTTTCGTTCAACAATTAATTCTTATCCTATGACTAAAATAAATGATAATATTTGAATTCAGAAAAAATATGATGTTAAAATTGATTTTTTCTTTTAAATTGCTTCATTAAAAAAATCCCTGAAAAAAATTTCACGGATTTTTCTGTTTTTCAGAGAAAGAGGAGAAGGTAATCTCCTCTTTTCCTACTCGTTTGCATTGAGCTCATCGATCAATGTAATCAGGCAACTTTCAGTTTCCCGAATTCTGATTTTTCGAGATGTGCCTTTGCATAGTCCGTTGTAATATGCAATTTCTTTTTGTTGCTTTCGGAAGGAAGCATAAACATGGCATCCATCATAATGACTTCCATGATGGATCGCAAACCACGTGCTCCTATTTTATATTCGATGGCTTTGTCAACCACATACTCGAAAACGTTCTTTTCGAAAGTGAGCGTGATACCATCCATCTCGAACAGCTTTTCGTATTGTTTGACAATCGAATTTTTGGGTTCGGTCAGGATGCGTATCAAGGCATTTCTATCCAAGGGATCGAGGTAAGTGAGTATAGGGAGACGCCCGATGAGTTCGGGTATAAGTCCGTATGCTTTGAGATCCATCGGGGTGATGTATTTTAACAGATTAGTCCGGTCGATCTGCATCGAGTTGTTGCTTGCCGTGTAACCCACCACATGCGTGTTGAGCCGCTGAGCAATCTTTTTTTCGATACCGTCGAAAGCACCACCGCAAATAAACAGAATGTTTTTGGTGTTTACGGCAATCATGCGCTGTTCGGGATGTTTTCTTCCCCCTTGAGGCGGAACATTGACTACGGATCCTTCCAGTAGCTTCAACAATCCTTGTTGAACTCCTTCGCCACTTACATCGCGGGTTATGGAGGGGTTATCGTTTTTGCGGGCAATTTTGTCGATTTCGTCAATAAAAACAATCCCTCTTTCGGCTGCAGCAACGTCGTAATCGGCCACTTGCAGCAGACGGGTAAGAATGCTTTCCACATCTTCGCCTACGTAACCGGCTTCCGTGAAAACGGTAGCATCAACAATGGTAAAGGGAACCTGGAGCATTTTTGCGATGGTTTGTGCAAGCAATGTTTTACCTGTTCCGGTGGGTCCCACCAGGATGATATTCGATTTCTCGATTTCCACATCTTCCTTGACGTTTTTTTGCATGATGCGTTTATAGTGGTTGTATACCGATACCGATAAGAACCGTTTTGCCGTATCTTGCCCGATGACGTATTGGTCGAGAAATTCCTTTATTTGTTTTGGGCTAGGAAGATTGGAAATCACAAAATTTCCGGGTTGCTTCTTCACCCCTTTGAATGATTCGCTCACTATTTCGTGTGCCTGTTCGGCACACATGTCACAGATATATCCCGAAATTCCTGAAATGAGAAGCGATACTTCATTCTCGCTTCTCCCGCAGAAACTGCAATGATTACTGCTATTGGATTTTTTTGCCATTTCTAAATGTGTTGTTTTCGAAATTGGTTTTATTACTCAAAAAATTTTATTCTTTTTCTTTATTTTCCGGGTTTCTTTTCACTTTATTTTCCAATACATCGTCGATCATGCCATATTCCTTAGCTTCGGTTGCCGTCATCCAAAAATCGCGGTCCGAATCGCGAGCTATCACCTCATACGGCTGTCCGGAATGATTAGAAATAATGGTGAAGAGTTCCTGCTTTACTCTGGCTATTTCACGAGCAGTGATTTCGATATCTGAAGCAGGGCCTTGTGCACCTCCCAACGGTTGGTGTATCATGACGCGTGAATGGGGAAGTGCAAAACGTTTTTTCGGCGTTCCGGCTACCAGCAATACCGCGGCCATGGATGCTGCGATGCCTGTGCAAATGGTGGATATGTCGCTCGAAATAAACTGCATCGTGTCGTAAATACCGTAGCCCGCATATACCGATCCACCGGGGGAGTTGATGTAGAGCGAGATGTCTTTCCCGGGATCTGAAGAATCCAAATAAAGCAACTGAGCCTGAACAACATTGGCAGCATATTCGTCAATTTGTGTTCCCAGGAAAATTATTCGATCCATCATCAAACGCGAGAAAACGTCCATCTGTGCAACATTCAGTTGACGTTCTTCTATAATGGTTGGCGAAATATAACCATAATCGCTGGTTATGTTCATGTAACTATCTAATCGTGAGCCGCTCATTCCTAAATGTTTAACGGCATATTTTCTAAAATCGTTTTCGTTTCTCATATCTTTTGTTTTGTTCGCCGGAAATAATCTGCCGACATTCTTTTTATATTTCTTTTGTTATTATAATCTATTGTTATTGCAATTTAGATGCCAAATAATTTATAAAGCGAAAGGCTTTTTACCTCCTTATCGAACTATAAACAAAGTTATAACGAATATCCGAAATATATAGTTAAACTTTGTGAAACGCTATAGTAGGCAGGTAAAAAACCTTCAGGATTTAACGCAATAACGAATTTTATTCTTGGTTTTCTCCGGTACTTACTTCCTCTTTTCCCGCTTTCCCTTCTTTGTCTTCTTTCCCTTCTTTTGCAGCTTTTGCTTCTTTCGATTTCAGGCTCTCTGTTTCTTGTTCGCTTGTTTCCGTTTCCGTCTCTGCCTTAATCTCAGTTTCTTTTTCTTTTTCTTTTTCCTTTTCTTTTTCGAGCATATCGGACAATTCCTTCGATGTGATTTCTTTTTCTTCCACATCGACAGTCTGTTTCATCCCTTCGATGATTTTTTTGTTGAGGGTCTGCTGGTAGAGGTCGTTGACCGTTTTTTCATTGGATAACATGTTTTTTACATAATCTTCCAAAAATTCTTCCCGGATATTCAGGATGCCGTATTGGATAAATTGGGTTTTGGCCGTTTCGTTACCCAAAGCTTCCACATCTTCGCGGCTAACTTCAATGTTTTGCTCTTTAATGATCTTGTCTTTTGCTAACGAAAATTTCAGATCGTCGAGAATTCGCGGAAACTCTTTTTCGATGCTTTCCGGTGTGCTTTCTTTGTTTGACTCCAACAGCCAGCGCTTGAGAAATTCTTCGGGAAGCTGCACGTCCTTCATCTTGTCGAGAATCAGGTTGCGAAGGTCGCGTATGAACAGGTAGTCGCTCGAAGATGTAAATTGCGTGTTTAGCAGATCGCGGACTTTCGATTTGAATTCCTCCTCCGAAGAAACTGCGCCTTCGCCCAGTAATTTGTCGAAGAATTCCTGATTCATTTCGGGTTTTTTATAGCGCGTAATCTCTTTTATTTCGTAGCTGAAATCCGAATCGATATCTTGTATCTTGTCCTTGGTGGTTTGCAGTAACGATGCAATTTCGGCTTCGTTGTTGTCGTAGGCTTTTTTGGGATTAAGCACGATTTTGTCGCCCACCTTTGCTCCGATCAATTGCTTCCGGGTCTCTTCATCTTTCACGTATAGAGGCATGATGACGGCATTTTCGACCACCATTCCGTTTTCTTTGGGTTCGCCGTTTTCCAATTCGGTGAGGGTGCCTTTCAGCAAATCGTCTTCCAATGCCGGTTCGTCCACCGCTTCATATGTGCCGTAGTTGTTCAGGTAGGCATTTATTTGATCTTGGAGCGTTTCCTCGTCAAGCGTTATATGATAATAGGTGAGCTTGTCTTCGTGAGTGAGCGACAGTTCAAACTCGGGCGAAAGGGCGATATCGAACGAGAACGTGAAATTTTCGTCTTTTTCGAAATCGATTTTGTTTTCCTCATTCTCCACTGCCAAGGGCTCTCCCAGCACAGGCAGATTGTTTTCGCGGATGTATTTAAATAGTTCGTCATTGAGTATTTTCGACAATTCGTCGGCAAGAACGGTTTTGCCGTACATTTTTTCGATGATTCCTTTGGGAACTTTTCCCTGTCTGAAGCCGGGGATATTTACCTGATGGCGAAGCCGATTTAAGGCTTCTTCTACTTTTCCTTGATAATCTGCTTTTTCAATCTCAATGGTGATCACACCATTTACATTATCCGTTTTGTTTAGCGATATGTTCATTACAGCTTTTTTAGTTGTTTTTTATGAAACTATCTAAGAGTATAGATAGTTTTGAAGATCAATCCTTTTTGCAATTTTTATTCGGATTTTGAAGGTGCAAAATTACGTTTATTCTTCTAATTTACAAAATTATTGTGGGTGTAGAGTCAACCGGCAAGTGCGAATTTACCCTAATTGTTTGTAAAACCCGTTTATCCTTTTTTCGCACCTTCCTCGCACCAAGGCCGTACCATCCTCGCTCCATGCTTGCATCAGCCTTTCATCACCTTTGCATAAAGTGTGTTCGGTCTCCTCTCCTGTATCCCGCTCTACATGCAGCAAATACGCAGGTTTGCTCTACACCGATATCACCGAATCCGGTGGTGTTGTCCCTGCTTAGAAGCGAAGGAAGAGCGAAGGAAGAGCGAAGGAGAAGCAAATAGGAAGCGGACATGAAGCAGACTGTTTTACCTTTATGCTGCGTTCGTGGAGGTAGGCATGCTAACTTTTTATATCTTTGCGTTGAAAATATAACGGAATGAAACCAATTATAGCAACTGAATCAGGGAAAGCGCGGATTTTTTATTTGTTTTTCTTTTCCCTAGTCGGAATGTTTGTAGCCGGTGGCATAAGACAGTTTTTTTCTCTCGTTTTTGGTTTCGACGATCCTTCCAATGCGTGGTTTATCCGTCTGAATACCTTTTTGCAAAGTCTGCTTATGTTTTTCTTTCCGGCATATTGTGTTGCCGGGATGAGCGAATCCGGTCCTTCGCGTTTTTTGCGCTTGCAAAGGTCATCCCACCTTTTTTCGGCAATAGGCTTAGCCGTTTTGATTTTTATGGTAGCAATGCCAATGGTTTCGTTTTTGATGCAGTGGAACGAACAGATGCGCCTGCCCGAATCGTTCAAATCCATTGAGCATTGGATGCGGGAGATGGAAGATGCGGCAGCGGCTACTACCAACCTATTGCTGGAAGAGAAAAGCGTGTGGGTTTTGATGGTGAATCTTTTGCTGATCGGCGTTTTTGCAGCAATTTCGGAAGAGTTTTTTTTCCGAGGCGTGCTGCAGCAGTCTCTTGCCGAAATGGTGAAAAACAAACATGCAGCTGTATGGATTACTGCTTTTCTTTTCAGTATTATGCATCTGCAATTCTATGGTTTTTTTCCGCGATTGGTGCTGGGTGTTTTGCTGGGATATCTGTTTTTATACGGCCGCAATTTGTGGATACCCATTGCGGCTCATTTTTTCAACAACGCCCTGTCTTTGCTGACCGTTTTCTATTTTGGCGAAACCGATTTCGTGCTGCGGATGGAAAATCGGCCATTGACTCTCGCATTTGGCTGTTGGGCTGCCGTTAGTTTGATGGCTACTTTACTTTTATTTCAATTATACAAAAAGCGGATGGAGGATGTTTATTGATGATACAAATTGGGGATACGTTGATTTCGGAAGATATTTTTGAGACTTGTTTTGTATGTGACCTTTGTAAGTGTAAGGGGATGTGTTGTGTGGAAGGCGATGCAGGTGCACCGATAACGCAGGAGGAATATGAGGCGATACAAGAGGTGTTGCCTGAGATTTGGACTGATCTTTCGCCTGAAGCCCGCAAACTGATCGAAAAACAGGGGATAGCCTACATCGACGATGACGGCGAGCTGGTAACTTCTATTATAAAAGGTCGCGAGTGCGTATTTACTTATTTTGATGCCGATGGTATTTGCCGATGTGCTATTGATCATGCTTTTAGGGAGGGAAGAATATCGGTTCAAAAACCGATCTCGTGCCACCTTTATCCCATTCGTTTGCACCAATACAACGGCTTAACGGCTCTGAACTACGACCGTTGGTCGGTATGCAGCCCGGCGCTTAAATCGGGCAAAAAGGCCGGCATAAAATTATACCAATTCTTAAAAGAACCCTTAATCCGCAAATTCGGCGAAAAATGGTATGAAGAAGTTTGCCTGGCAGCTGAACGGTTGGCGTGAATCGGGTATTTATTTGTTCGAGTTGCAAGGGTCTTTATAAAAAACC
>ENA-UOYA01000698-UOYA01000698.1-activated-sludge-metagenome-genome-assembly--contig:-NODE-698-length-40294-cov-93.424886_pt1 | contig 40294 bp, 63 predicted proteins | sample MGYA00238163_ERZ764804 | MGnify/ENA primary metagenome ERZ764804 (study PRJEB28919, sample SAMN05720223) | activated sludge metagenome | isolation source: Anaerobic digester | place: Hong Kong...
TTGTTCATTCCAACTCAAAACTTTAAAAATTCCAACTCAAAACTTTAAAAATTCCAGGATAACGCTTTAGAATTTTACAAGCGTGTTTTTCTGTGTCATATTGTGTCATATTGTGTAACATTATAGACAAACAAGGTGCTTCAAGGTTGTATCATATCCTCGCACTTTTGTTTTATTTTTAGTTCTTCCATTCAGATTCCCAGCATCCAGATTCTCAGAAAGTCAGATTTCAGATTACTCAGATTACATAAGCGGGGCGAAAGCCATCGCTCCAGTACGCGTCCGACCGCACGTCGCACAGGCGCAAAGCAAACACCCCGGCGTTGGAGCCATCGCCCCAGCAGCCGCCACGGACCGGGAGCCGCTCTCCACTATTGCACATCCACATACCATCACTACCTAATCCAGAGGAAGCTATGGGAAATAAACAAAGTGCCTTAAGCAAAGGAGGAACTGTAATACCTGTATCTGCCGTAAGACTCTGAAACGTATTATACGTGTAGTTTGAATCGCCTGTTGAATAATCAATGGTATCGTCAAGCTGAGCAGCTGTTGTCCCTGGACCAGGAGTACCATTACTATCGTATTTTAATGTGCCGGAAGTCCCGGGTGTAACAAGCGAGCCATCACTCTTAATAGCCTTCCATAGAGTAGAAGATGACGATTGATCCTTCGTGTTATCAGCAGCATTATTATTCTCGAGTATCTGTATCTCACCGTTCACCAATCTCATACCTCCGACCCACTCCCAGACATTTCCGCTAAGATCAGCTATACCGAATGGCGTATTATCATGATACCAGCTCGCAGGACCGGAACCTGTAAATGTCCTGGGCGTGCCTGATGCTGAACCTGGCGTTCCACCGTCTACACGACGACCGGTCTCGTATGTTGCATCAGAACTTCTGCCATAGTTTGTATTACCTCTTGGCTGAAAATTATTCTTCCAGCACCAGAGTGCAGTAGCTGCCAATTCCGCATTGGTCATCAAATGCCAGCCAGAACCTTTTGCTGAACAATATGATAGCGCCTGGTCAAAGGTCACACTTACCTTCGGGTCCTGCCCGGGCAGACTCAGTGCACATCCATCATGCACTATTGCCTGGAATTTACCTATGAATATCTCTGACTTTTCGACTCCGTTCACGATAAATGCAGGATGGACTCCCGTACCGAGTGATGCATCTATATCCTGCAGATTGAACTTCGGCACCACAACCATTATGGAGGGGTAACCCTTTGCGTCATACAGCACTGTATTTCTCCCTCCACTCGCTGCCTCCACGGATTGTCTTAATGCATCGGGGACTGAAATCGTTATTGGCATGTTCTATCTCCTTATATGTTTTGTTCTTTATTTTCTTCAGGAATTGGCCATAGCTGAAGAGTGACTCTATCGATATCAAGCTCTTCAGGAACCTTTTCCAGAACAGTTACCGGTTCGCCGTTTATTTCCTCCTCTCGCTCTACTATCTTATAGCTCATTGCAGGGATAACTACGTTGGCAGCATACCTTGTGCCCCCTTCTTCCGTCAATTTGCCTTCATCATCAATGAATACATCGATTATGGTTTCAATATCCCTCTGTCTTTCCGAAAGATCGATCTCAAAGTCTCCGGACAGCTTCAATTTCGTTCCACCGATACTGTACTCAACTGTTTTACCTGTTCCCAACCTTATGACCTGCATACTTTACCTCCTATACGTAATTGATATTTAGCAGGGTCCAGCGGATCTTCACATTATCTGCAGAGCCTGTCATCTCGATTCTGAAGCCATTCGTTGCTCTATTGTATATCCTTAAACTCCCGACAGCTGATATGTCTGTTGCCTCCTCCACCTCCAGCTCGACACTGTAATCGTTAGATGGCAGCGTAAAGGGAAGGCTCACGTACACATAAGGTCTTGAAGTCGTAACCCAGCTATCGTCGCCTTTGATTGTTCTCGCATCAGTTAGCGTCACATTGTTTAAATTGTTTCCTGTGTCGCCCGCAGGAATGAGCAAGGTATATAAATGCATACCGTTGTAGGGTATATTTTGGGATATTTCCACTTTATATGAACCACCCTGCTGTTTTATCAGATATGCGTAATACGTTTTATCGTAGTTATCTTCATTTGTGGGCACAGATACATGATAGTCATCATCCATAACAGTAATAACAATTCCATCCATACGAGCAACGCTTACCCCATCACCTACGGTTCCTGTCTTGGAGAGATGTAGCGCCCTGATATCGCTTTTAGTCAACACAAATCCCAGTATTACATACTTGTTCTTCAAGTACGCCGTGCCCTGGGCAAACACCCTTTTGCGGATGTTATCGATCTCTTTATAGAGCACACCGCCAAGACCAAGAGCCTCGACTATGCCCGCCACAATATCTGTCTGCTGGCCAGGAGAGAAGGCATCGTATTGATCGAGCCTCGCAGAAAGGCTCTGTTTATTTCCACGTGCGGCTATTACTTCGTCTGCGATCTGCTTAAGCCACGCCGTTCTGTTCGCAAGCTGTTTTGCCTGCAGGTTCGATATACCGTTTGGACCTCCCACAACGGGGTCGGTAGTTTCCAGCTGATAAATACCAGTTTCATATGTCGGGGTTTCAGGTAGATTAGCCATACTTACCTCCCTTTAAAATATTATTGTCCATGCCCCCTCAAGGCTTATGTCATTTGATTTCTCTATTGCTCCCCTTGTCTTACGTGCAAAGAGCGTGTTGTCAGAACAGATAAGACCAAATTCCCTTATACTCATGCCATTCGCCTCTGTCGTTGCAAGGGTAAAGTTGAAAGTAACCTGACCTGTTTGAGGGTACGACCGTGACGACAGTTGCTTGATGAATGGATTCGTAAGTGAGGTATCATCAGGTGTTGGCCCGTTTCCGTTTGTGCCGAAACCTATTTTCGTGATGGTCTTACCTGTTCCATCACCCGCTATCAGTTTCGCCAGGGCATCTTTAGCATTATTCATAATCATATTTTCTTCCCTGTAATGTTCTATAAGAACACCCTGCCGATATAGATTCAATTCAAAGATGCCTCTTAATCTTTCAGAATCTTGAAACTTCATGCCACCGCCTCCACATGTTTGATGTTACCTGCATAATAGATTCCGCCAAAATATGACTTTGACGAATCATACTTGAAGGCATTATTGTAATAGATGCCTCCGTACTGGTATCTGCCGTCGTGCAGTATATGCTTTATAATTTCTATCTGCATTGCTGGGTCTACTGCAAATGGAGCATTAGAGCCGTATTTAAAACCAGAGTATTTGAGTTTGCCATCATAGCGAGCATCAATACTTACGTTATCCTGTGCTGATACATCTATATAAATCTCATCAAAAACATCCCATTCATTGTCATATTTTTTCTGTATACTTGCCCATTCATCGTATTTTGCATTAGCATTATATTTAATTGAACCACTGTATATCTGCCTTACTGCCTGATTATGCAATATAGAGCCATCATATCTAATCCCCCACGGTTTTATATCCTCATGTACGAAGTCGATACGCTGTAACAGCAGATCAATAAAATCATCGAAGCTATCTTCAACAGTAGATTTGAATGTAAGATCTTTAAGATGACTTCTTACATTTTTATATTCATTAATTAAGGATATAAGCCTTTGTATATCCGATACTGTTAGAGATTTACTCTCTCCGATGTCGATGAGAACCTTAAATAGCGCCCACCTTGTTCCACCGGCATGATCTTCTGTCCCTGCATAATAATACTGTCCATCGTATTTCACCTCAGGCAGTCGTTCCTCGATCTCCACATCCTTGTAGCCGCAGGACTTTATGGCCTCCCTTACGGCCCAGACCGTCCCCTTGTACCGGTGAAGCTCGATCGATCTCTTGATTATATTACGCTTTTCTATCTCTGATTGTGCTAATTCGTATCCTTCAACGTGAAACTGCCATGCAAGTAGATCAAAAGCTGAAGCGTTTACCCTGTCTATTAAATACACCAGTAGGCTATCAATCTCCTCTTCAATCGCAAAAATCCTATCGATCACCTCACATAGTGCTTCGAGGTTTTTATCCCCCTGGAGACTTACGGGCAGAAGATCCTTAGTCTTATTCATATGCCCCTGCTACCTCTATTGATACATCTTCGCAAACTGCGACCTGATTCTTTTCAACTTCTATGAAGTCCGGCTCATTAAGCACTACCCTAAACACACCCGGTATGTTCTGAAGCAAACCTATGACCTGTTCCGGGACAATGTCCTCACCGAGCCTCTCCTTCTTTGATTGTACGTATTTTTCAACCTTCTCGTATGCGGTGGACAGGATCGTCTGGGATAACGGCAGATATGACCTGTAAACATAGAGATCGATATCAATACTGTAATACACATATTCAGGCGCCAGAACGACAACCCTGTCTGTTATTGGTCTAACCTTTTCATGCGACAGGCTCTGTTCTATCATTTCGAGTAAGCTCGAATCTGGCAGATTACCATCCTTGAGCAGTACAGCGACTTTAACCTCTCCGGGACAGTCCGACCACACAGCAACATCAACAATATCTTGATGTGCTGTCATTGTGTAATATTTATACCCACCCACCGTTCCAGCTGTTGAAAAACTCTCTGGTGCTATTTGAATTCTTTCTCTAAAATGTTCATCACTTTCAATATTACTTCCACCGTATGAGATTGATATATTTTCAACTTTTTTAACATATGGAATAATATCTACCATTTCAGATATCTGTCCCTGAATATAACCATTTCCTATTTCACCTTTTTCGGTACATGTTGCTGAAATATCAATATATTGTGTATTTGGTGCAACCGTTACATCGCTGTCAGTTTCAAAAACAACTTTGTTATCTTTACTTCCAACTCTTGTGCCTTTTGAAATTAAAATTTGCTCAGAAAGATTTTCAAAATAAAATCTTAAAATTGTAATAGCTGGCGAGCTTTCAAGCCGTTGAACACCAAGCAAACTCCCCAAATGGTCAAGTATTTCACCTTTTGCATAAGCAAGTAGATTTTGTTTTGCGATATCGTTTATCATGATTCTCAACAAATTTTCTCTGTAGGCAAATATACCAAGCAGAATTGATTCAATTTGACCTTTTGAAAGAGCCACACCTGCTGTATCTTCATATAAAGATACCAATTCTTTATATTGTGTATCCCAGTTTGATTCAATAAAAGTAGGCTCTTTTAAATTTTCTAAATTTATCATGTAATTATTATGCAATTAGCTTTGTTTTAATGCGTAAAATCTGTCAAAATATCAAGGACCACCTCGCTATCTATCCGAGAGTCTTGCGGTAGCCCTGAAATCTTAAAGACATATTTACCAGGCGATATTGTGGAAAGTTTTATTGACGAAACTTTAAATCTTGTACAGTTTCTTTTGATAGCCCTGTAAGCTTCTCCAATAATTAATGCTTTTGCAATTGTCATTGGACGATCTATATATTCATAAATTTTACTGCCAAATTCGGGCATGTGTGGAATAGAACCTAATGGTGTCGAGAGTATTAAATATATTTCTTGTTTTAAATCTTCTATGCCCTCAACTTTTTCCCCAATTGAGCCAAGTTTAATCTGCATTGTTTAAACCTCAATGACTGTGATGATTTGTATTGCCGCTATCGTCAATAATTGTTCCAGCTGCATGGATATTACCCGTAACATTAATATCACCTTCAATATTTAATGAACCTTTCAGATTGAAAGTGCCTTCAAATATACCAGATGTAGGACTACCACCTTTCATGTTTAATGATGGAGCCTGAATTGTAATATTGTTTGCACTTTTTATATATATTTGCCCTACACAATCCACACTACACTTGCCAGTAGCTTTTATTTCTATATCGCCATTAATATCGGCAATAAGCTTATGTTCAGACCTGTCGTATTCAATTACAGAGCCATCTTCAAATTTCTTATACCACTTATTCTTGCTAATCACAGGAACTGTATCTCCCTCACTGTAAATTGCACCAAGTATAAAGCCCTGCTCAAGCCCTTGACCACAGAACAAACACACTACATGTTCTCCTACATCAGGCATCCAATAGTCTTTATCCTTGAGCGTTTTTCTAAAAACAACAGGTAGTTCATAGCTCACCTGGTCATCGACATCTACAAGTTGCACTCTTGCAGTCCCACGCTCTGGATATATACTGCTTACAATACCAATCCTTACAAGTTCTTCAATCATATTATATTTTCCTAATTTTTATAGACGTTGTATATCCGCTACTTTTATTCAATGTATGACGAGCCTCTTCAATTAAATATTTGCCATCAAGGTTTCCAAAACCTGAGACATTAACGTTTGCACCTGCAACGCAATATGGGTCACCAAGCAAAGTAATTTCACTTTCACATTCCCATTTGTTCTTATCTTTTAAAGCTGCTTTTGCCCGTTCTATTGCCTGTTTTTTATTTTCAAATCTTTCTGATAATTTTAAAATGCTACCTGATTTAACATTATTTGCTTTTTCAATATATTTTATTTCTTTCTTTTTAACAGGATCCCAGTATTTGACCTCGCATGCCTTATATGTTTCACACGTTTTTGTTGAAAATCTAAATGATATGATTTCAGAAGATGCTCTTGAGATATCTCTTATAGTTTTATTTTTCTCAAGTTCTTCTGGTTTGGTAACAATTAATCTCTCACTATCAATTTTTATACAGTATCCATATTTTTCACACAGCGTTTTGGCAAAGCTTAAATCAGTTTCATTCTTCTGGTCGATTCTTTTAAAGTTTATGTCTGGATTAATACTAATTACTGGTTTAAGCTTGTTTCTTTTAGCTATATCAGTAAGTATTTTTGACAGTGTTGAATTTTCCCATGAATGCGTTCTGCTTTGCCTTAAAGGTTCAGAGACAAAAGTTGCAAGCCCCTTAACGTTGATAATATCTGGAGGCCCATTGTATTCGAGCTCGTCTATCTGGAATTTGCCACAATTAAGCCACTTTTCATTGTTTTCAATTATGCCAATGCTTACTTGAACTATATCACCTTTTTGCGGATACCATACAGATTTCCATTTGCTGTCTCTATCCTCGAATATTATCTGTATTTCATCACTTTTACCGTGAAGATGGTCTGTATAAATTAATTCTGTGATAAATGGCGAAACATCTTTTGTGACCTCTTTGCCAGCCCAGATAATTTTATATACTATTTCTCTTATCGCTTCCACGGCGGCAACTCCTCAGGATAATCAATTTCTAAATCAATTTCAGGTATTTCAAGTTCAATACCAGCTGGCAGTATTATTAATTTCCTTACTTCAACTGGAAGTTTGTGATTTGCCTCAAAAATTTCTCTGTAATAATCAGGATGTCCATAAAATTTATAGCTTATTTGGTCCCAGCGGTCGCCTTCTTTTGTTATATATTTCATCAATAATATTCCTTTAGGTTTATTTCAAATTCTATTATTCTCGGGTTTCCTGTGCCGTCTGTCTCCTTCCAGGTTTCAACTATTGTCTCAATTACAAATTCACCGAATGTCTCATCACCAAGCACAAGGACAAGTGGTTCCTTTTTTTCTGCTTCGTTTTCAAGCTTTTTGATTTCACTTGATGGATTACAAAAATAATCAACAAATTTACCTTGCAAGGTGATAGTATCTAATTGTCGTCCGAGCTTTTGCAATCTTGCTTTGCCTTTTACTATTTCATGTTCAGCATATTTCCATGTTTTTTGTCTTTTTAATTCTGCAATTGTATTTGTGTATTCTTCTGAACATTCGAATACAATTTCTCCGAGACATCCTACATTCATTGCCATGCCTCTCTTTTCTTTGTTCTGAAGTAGTCATCTATTGCCCTAAAAATTGTCTCTTTTGTTATTGTTGACACCTGTGCAGCAACATCTTTTGCTGTGTCAATATTTGCACCGTTAATTGTTAAATGCTGGGTGATATTAATTGATGGTATATTAAATCCTCTAACTCCAGCATATGCAAATTGTTGTGGCTCGATTGAAGACTTTACAGTTTGCAATTTTTGTATCACAGGTTGGGTTAACGGTTTTATAATTGCCTGTGCTGGTTTAAGTACCTGTTGTATTGGTTGAGTTAATGGCTCGATTGAAGATTTCACAGTCTGCAATGCTTTTTGAGTTCCAGAGACAAGTGGTTGAGGTTTTATGCCTTCTGCAATAGTGCCTATAAGATTAACCTTATGTAATGTTGCAAGTGGACCTTCTTTTGCAGGAGAAAAAGGCAGCATATTTTTAATCTTCTGGGCTATTTCTTTAATAACCTGAACTGGCTTGTTTGCAACTGATTTCATGCCTTCCCACAGACTGTTTATAATTTTAAACCCAGCCTGGAAGAGGTCTATTCCAAAGATAAATTTAACAAGCTTATTTAGTGCCATAATTGGAGCTGTTATGGGATTTGTCCAAAGAAATATTTGTAAAACTTTTTTCCAGTTTTGAGTAATCAAGCTACCTACACTAAACAAGATAGAAACGAACCATTTTATAGCCCTTATAATACTTATTATAGAGTAAACAGGGAATGTAAATGCAAATGCAATAACCTTGCCAACAAGCCGCCCGACATTAGCAATTGTTCCGAGTTTCTCATTAAAAATCCCAGTAGGTATAAGAAGTTCTTTAAAAAAGCCAATAACGGGCTTGAGAAAGTTAAAAACTGTTCCAGCCCCAGAAAATAGAGGTCTGAACAACTCTTTAAATACTTCAAGCAGAGGACTTAACCCTTCTTTTATACCAGCCCAGATACCTCTAAAAAATGCAGATATTGGTCTCCAGTATGTATATATTAGCCCTGCTGCAAGGGCTATTCCAGTTATAATAAGTCCAACTGGATTTGTTAACATGGCTATTCTTAATGCCTTAAGTCCTGCAATTGCTGTTTTGATACTACCCATTAACACGCTGCCAAACATATGAGCCATGTTTTTTAGCCCAGCAATTGTCAGAAAATTTGCATGGAAGGCACTCCATTGAGCTACAATCCAAGCTTTCATGGCAAGAATTGTCTCATAAATTCTAAATTTTGTTGTCATAAGAAAATACTGCATCGCCTTCCAAAAACCACCATGATAGCTAATATAATCCATAGCCTTCTGTACACCAATAAGCCTTAAGACTTCGAGTCTTTTTAATCTTATCCAGGGGATTGCAATTTGTATAAATTTCAAAAATGCCTGAGCCCCTGCTATGCCACTACCTATTAATTTAGCTGCCATACCGAGCATAACAAGTGCACCGCCTATTGTTATAAGTGCACCACCTGCCACAGCAACAACAGCGCCCATGACACCGGCAAGTCTTTCGTGTTTTTGAATCCAATCACCGATTTTACCAAAGATGTTGTTAACGAAATTCATTATTTTATTGAGCTGCAATGCCTTTACAACAGCACCACCAAAATATGCAACTGTGTTCTTTACTGTCCCAGAGAGAGAATCCCAGACCATTTTAGTTGTCGACATTATTTCCTGTATCTTTTTCTGCATGTCAGCTTGCTGCTCCATGCGGTTTAACATCTCTGTATAACCCTTGATACCCTGCTCTGATAAGATTGTAAGCACCCTTGAAGCTTCATCTCCAAATATTTTCTTCAATACCATGATACGCTCTTGTGCTGATAATGCCTTGAGCTTTTCCAATTGCACAATCATAGCTTCAAGACCCTTAAATTTTCCCTCCTCAGTAAAAAATTCAAGTTTAATGCCTTTTGCATCAAGTATATGCCCCACAAGTTCTTTTATTTTTTTACTGTCGAGTTTATGTGATACCTCTGCCATTCTCATTAAAGCTTGAGCGAAGTTTGTGCCTGCGGTAGAGCCCTCTATCGAATTTGTTGCAAGTAATCCAATGACAGCTGAAAGCTTTTTGCTTTCTTCTAAACCTTGTATATTAAGAGTTTTTAAAGTTGAGCCAAGATATCTAAATGTGTATGCGAGATCACCAACCTCTATACCTGCTGCAAACTTGAGCCTCTGAAGCTGATCCATAAATGCTACCATCTGATTTTCTGAGACTCCCATCGTTTCTTGAAACTTTGCAACATAAACTGCTGCTTCTTTAAATGGGACTTTCATTAACACTGCAAACTTTGCAGCAGCCTCACCAACACCGTTTATTATATTTTTTGTTTGAACCCCCTGTTCTCTGAGCCCTATGAACATTTCAAGCATATCTTTTGTAGAGCCTGGCAGTTCGGTTCCGAGCTTTTCTGCTATTTTTAGAAGTTCTTCATACTCTTTAGTAGCCTTTCCTGTAGCGTCCATCATTGTTGTTTTTAAAAATGTCTGGGCTTCTTCTAAATCAGCAAACTCTTTGATTGTCTTTTGTATAGCTCCTGTCATGACCATTCCAGATGCCATGCTCTTCATTCCAAGAGACTGCATCTTTTCACCAACTTCCTTGAATTTCATTTGGAGATTATTTAGATCCTGAATAGACTTATTGCACATATTACCGATTACACTCGATGCCTTATCTATTGCTGTAAGCATAAGCCCTATTGTGAAAAGGTTAGACATCTGCTATACTCCATAAATATGATTGGTTTTTTGTTTTGCTTTGCATTTTTTATAATACTCGGCGCATTCATTATTGCAACAATCGGGATTGCAATCTATCTTGTAAGCCAGATTTTTAAACTTTGCTTTAAAAATAAAGTTCATAGTCTCAACCATAAATACTTAAAAGGCAGGTTATTGCACCTGCCTTGATTCTAATTTAGCTGACTTTTCTGCCTCTTTGAGCCAAAAACACAGCTCATCGAGATACATTTCTTTTAGCTCTCCAATCCCCCATCCTGTATATTTTGAAAGCCCGATAACTGCCTCTGTGGAAGGGATAAAAAATCTCCATATACCTCTGCAAATGCCGTTTGAATTTGAAAAACTTCTTTTAAATCCATTTCGTACAGATCTTCCATGATCACTTTTTTATCGTCTATCTCTATTAATTCTGAGAGTAATGCCCAGAATATCTCCTGTGCATTATTTGATTTCATCTGAGCTCTAAAAAGATGTTTTCCTTTTCCTTTGTAAATCTTTAATTTTCTACCACTAATAAGTTCGGTCTCTTTTAATAGTTCCATACTGCCTCCAAAATTTTACATACCTAAAGTTTCTCTAACCTCTGCAAGGAGGTCTTCGCCATCAACCCTGTATATATAATTGAATTTATCAATTTCCACTATCTCTTCATCATCTACTTCAATTTTGAGATAATTCGCCTCATAGTCTACATCTGTGGTTTCATCTGAACCCTGTTTAAAACCTAAAAGCTTAACCTTCTTAAAAAAACCTCTTATTGTAACTTTGATGGGGAAAGTGCTAATTGTTCCTTCTTCTGAATCATATTTCTGCATCGCACCTCTAATATCAAGAATTGGTGCATATGATGAATTAAAGAGCACTTTTAATGCCTCTGAATCTACGGACTTAAACTTTATTGACCCCGATAATTTGTCAATATGCCCAACGAGTGGTACATCCATTCCACCTGCTATTCCCATTACATTCATTTCTACCACTTTATGCGTTATTTCTGGTATAGTCACTTCTGCTTTTCCTAACCAGTTTTCACCATCTACATATATGTTTGCATCATTTAATACGTTTGGGTATTCCATTTTGACCTCCCTTCATTAACTTATATGTATGGTTATTTTCTTATTAGCATATGCAGCCTCTTTCAATAGTCTGAGAGCTTCTGCAATCAATTCTTTTTCTTTGAGGGTCTCCATGCAGTTAGGGCATTTCAAATCATCCTTTATCTCAAACCTTAAACTGTTCACATCAAACTCACAGCCACAACCGCATGAGACTTTAATTCTTTCAAACATCCTATCCTCCAAAAAGATTGCTGAAGTATGAGACATCTACTTCGAGAATATATTCAATCGTCTCTGCTGGTGGAGGTGCAAGATATGTGATGTAAAATCTAATTATACCGTTGGCAAGGTCTGTTAACGGATTATCTTCTTTACGGAAATAGACTTTAGCACCGATTAAAAAACTCCTTCCCACAAGCCCATTGAGCCAGATGTTTACAGTGCTGACAACGGTTTCGATGAGCCTCTTATTCATCGGGTCATCAACCTTCTGCCATGTAAGAAGCACAAGATTATTCTCGATCCAATTTGCCATTCTCCTTGTAGGTATGAAAGAATCTTTAATATCTGTTACCTCAGGGAAGGCTGCTGTTCTGTTCCCCCAGAATTTCCACCCCGTGGAGAATCTGAATACCGTCCCTATGCCCTGTTCATTAAGATAATTTGCCTCCTCTATAGTCAAAATCTTTGCTGGTCCGTCTATTCTTAATTCTTTATTAGATGGAGACTCATATGGAATGCCAGTATTAGCCTCATCAACCTTTGCTGAAAGACCAACAACATGATTACTCAGATAGTGAGTTTGGCTCATATAATTACAACCAGGCCATACGACAACTGCATGCGGAGAAGAAAAATTATCTTTAAATGTCTTTGCATCTGCTGGCTTTGTTACTGTAGATGGAACATCAATAACTGTCATGGCCTTGAAGTGATTGCACACCTTTACCGCTTTTGCTATCAATGCGTTTGCGACGGATGTATTGTGGCTAAATCCTGGTGCGAGGATATACCCAACAACCTTTCCAAACCTCGTAAATGTCTCTTCTACGAGTTCAAGCCCTGTTCTTACACCGGTCTGAGAATTATATCCCCCTATAATATCAGTAGCTGTAACCTTAGACGGATCAGGGGTTTCACCTTCTTTATGTGTTGACGGGTCAAAAACATTTACAAATATCGCTGGGCTCATCCCGTAAAGGCTGAAATATACTCTCGCAAACTGACTTAACGTATATGTTGCCTCAGACTGTCCTTCAGGCACGGAACCGAAAGTCTGTATATATTCTGCATAGTTGAATATGAGCTTTAGTACATTTATCGGTTTTTCACCTGTTAGTGTCTGCACCGGTGCTATACCAACAACAAATGGCAGTGCTGAGTCGCATGTCCTGACCCCAAGTATCTTTGTATCTAACTCCTGAATGTATACTCCATGTTGAAATGCCATATTACACCTCCTCCAAGACTATTTTCTTTTGCAAGTCTTTATAAGACTCTATTTGTTTTTTAAGTTCCTCACATCTCTGCATCAGCCTAAACAGCTCATCTGCCTTTTTCTTAAGCCACTCAGCATTACTGAGACTCAGCTCCCACCATGAATCGTTGAGAATCTTCTTTATCTTTGAGACGACTGCCTCTGCCTCTAACTCAAAAGCCTTTATCTCTTTCTTTTTAGTTTCAATTAAACCTATAATTTCATATTTGTTCATTTTACACCTCTACGAGCTCACCCCTTTTTATCAATGTCTTCACCTGTTCACAATCAGGAAGGTCGAGATAGACTGTGTTGGGGATCAGCTGATACAATTGTCCACCATGTGAGAAGTGATTTATGGTTTTTCCGACATACCTCAGCTGTTTCAGCTGTTTCTGTATTTCAATGCCTTCATCATTATTTTCAACTCCTGTCTCTTTTACCTCTAAAATCATATCCTCTTTGACCTCTTTATTCTTTTTAGCCATTTAAAACCTCCACATAAGGGATATATATGTTCACATCATAATTTTCTTCATACACATAAGGTTTTTTGCCTTCTTCCTCATTTTTAAAAAATTGTCCTCCTGGTCTTTTTTTACCTTCAACTGTAACTCCATAACTGCAGACAGTTTTTATGCTGAAGGCACTATCAAAAACTTTTTTTAATGCGAAAGAAGAATTAACAACACTATCAAGAAACTTATCAGGACCATCACCATATGCTGTCAAAGTTAGTAGCAAACTAATCTTCAATGTGTGTAATTTTTCTGTAAAATATCCTGATATATCTGGCCCTGAATCTATATCAATTCCTGTATACATGATTCTTACGTGAGGCTCGCTCAGATTAACGGGCTGAGGTTCCACGATAACTTGAAGCCCTGTTTTTTCCTTGATGTAATCTACAAGTAAATATTTAATTACACCGCTATATCCAATGTCTTTTATATCAATCTCTCTTACAAGCTTTTCAGACATTGTTCTACCTTCTGCATAATGATATTTCTATCAGTAGCATCTATATTTAGATACCTTCTTGCAGGTATTTCGACTTCATCCTTAAGAACAAAAGCTACAAAGGGTTTTTTACCTTTCTGGGCTGCAAGCATAGCCTTACCGCTTTTTGACTGCCACAATTTATACCCTGCAGCCTTCATGCCTTTCATCACAGCTGAAGGGGTATGACCAAAACGCCTCATTAATTTTCTTGATTCCCACCCGGCAGGAATCCAGAGCTTTTTAGCTTTTTTAGGCCTTATTGTGCCTCCAAGCTGTTGAATTCTGCCATAGATAACATTTGTACCGACGATAACACTGTGTTCATCTACCTTATGTGTTATCGAACTTAAAAGTCTTCCCGTATCTCTTAACTGCAATCCACTTTTTTTCCATGCCCTTGTTAGAGGAGAATTTACAGGGTCTATACCTCCTTTAATTTTCCTCTGTGTTGACGAGGCCATATACTGGCCTATATTTTCAAATAAAGATTTGCTTATAATCTTGTTTGGAAGTTCTTTTAATTTTGTGAGTTCCTTGACATCAACCTTTAATTCAATCATTTAAAACCCCTCCAGCTGTCCTGACCTGGAACTACACTTACAACTGGCTCTCCTTTTGCCTTTTCTCCTTCGCCATCGATTGACCTGCCGAATTCTGACCTTAGCAGGTCTATCGCATCCCTTGCCTTATCCCTTGCTACCTCCTCATTTTCTGCATAGCTGTATAATTCATATAATGCCCTTTTGATAAGTGCTTGTTTAATCACTTGATTGTCGAGATCTACATCAACACCATAAGTTCTTAGTTTTGCTTTAAGCCATACTTGAGCTTTTGCAATACATCTCTCTGCAACTGCATCATCTCCGTTTGTCAGTGTTTCGTAATTGTAATCTTTAATTTCTTCTTTAAGTTCATCAATTAATGCCATAAAAACCCTTTATAAAGGTTTATAAAGGGGGTAGGAATGATTTTTTTGCCTACCCCCGTATAAAACACTTAATCCACCCTATAACGTGTCTTATAACGCATTTTAAAGCATCACAATCAGCTAATTACATCTGCCCAGCAAATAGCCTCTACAACGGGAACGGGTAGAGGTTTACTCCTTCCAACGATTTCAATACCGCTTGGATTTTTCTTTGTCTCAGGTGTTGCAAAGAATGGCATTGCCACAAGGCCTGCATCTATATCGTCTATAGCACAGTAATAGAGCCTAAACGGTGCATCGAGGGCAACCGCACAGATTTTGTCAGTATCTACAACATATTTTGTGCTGTTGTCTGTTAAATCAGTATAAACACCGTTGAAAAGCTCAACAGTAAAGCCTGCAACAGTTATGGATTTCTCTGTCACCTGTGCATTTATTCTGTTGCCCTGAAGTGCAAGAACTAAGCCAGCAAGTGCACTAAATGCGCTCGACCCTGCAAGGAATGCTATATTGCTGTAGCCTTTATTGTTAATCAGTTCAGAGATACTAATCAAATCCATAAGGATATCTGAAAGCTTCTTATTCTGATTGTTCCATGCCGTGCTGACCGTATAAGAAAGTGTTGAACCAAAATTTACAGTATAAGTATCGAGCCCAGCGTTGGTCTTCATGGGGTAAGAGATTTCACCTTTCAAGCTCTGAGCAGCAAGGGCTTCTGTTGTTTTCCTTACAACCTGTCTCTGATAATCTATGATCTCTGCTATATAATCCTGAACACCCTTTTCTGAGAGCAATTTCATATCATTTAGCTCTTTTGCTGTAAGAAAAGATGAAACATCAATAGGCTGAGGTTCGATATATGTGATTCCGCCCTGGCCCTGGTCGAGCACAACCGCAGCTGTGCCTCGTCTTACCACAGGCACATTTTTTATTGTCTTTTTAATTTCATTTATACCAAGCACAGGGAACTGGTGCTGTTTTCTCACAGATTCGGGGTAAACTCTGTCCATCACAGGAGACTTAAGCGGTGAAAGATTCTCTAATGTCTCTGCTATTGCCTTTGGTGTAAAGTATTTTCTCACATCAATATCAAACATCTCTTACCTCCTTAAATGGCTATGATATTTGGCTCAAGCCTTGCGGCATCAGCTAAAGTAGCGGACTCAATCGATGTTCCAGCCTTGACGAGGAGATTCGCCTTTACTACCGTCCCGTGTACAACAACACTGCCTGTCGTCTCCTTTGTTGTGTCCACAACATTTGTGAGCACGCCAACAGGCCTGTTTGCATAGGCAACCTTGATCGCTGTACCATTTGCAGGTGCAGACGAGAAAGTCACGGTTATATAGCCTGTTTTATAATTAATGTATCCGATTGATATTCCAGTTCCCTTGATGTTTCCATTTTCATCGTCCTGGCCCTCAACGGAACCTGCGGTGACTATCACACTTCCAGGGCATACGGGCTTATCGTTCAGTGTTCCGCTGAATGTTGTAGTACTGCCATTTCCAGTGCCTATCTGCTGCCTGTTGTCTACTGACTCCGAGACGTACTCATACTTTGCATATGGAATTATGTCTCCATTCGTATCCTTTGCGACCATCTGACCTTTCTTAAGCTCACCCTGGTTTGCCTTAACCTTCATTGGCATAATCACTGCAGAATGAGTGCTATCCACAACCTGTTTATAATCAAACGTCTGTGAACCTATCTTTGCATCGAATGCCATCTTACACCTCCTTAAATTCTATTTAAGACCTTACGGACATCTATGTTTTTCTCGTCTTTGCCGACATCACCCATGTTTACCTCTCCGGTCTTTACTGGCACAGGAATGCTTTTCATGATTTCGATAAGAAGATCAAAGGCTGATATCTTTGTCTTTTTATCTCCATCGGATAGCTCTATTGTCTCTTCTAAATCAAGCTTATCTGCAAGCTCCATGACTACTGCATGTTTTGCCTGCGGAACCTTACCGGCAATAGCTGCTTTTAGCGCTTCTTTTTTCAAATTTCTAATATCTGCTTCGAGCTTTGTCATCTTCTCTTTAGTTTTCAAAAGTTCATCATCTGCCATGTTTTCCTCCTTCTCTTTCTTTTCTATGAGCCTATTGACCTTCGGCTCAACTTTTTTTCTCACTTCTTCAGGGATATTAACGCCACGGGCTCCATGAAGATATGCCAAAGCTGCTGATAATGCTTTAGATATTATTTTCGGTTTACCATCAACAATATCTACGACGAGAAACTTATATGCTGTTTTGTTTTCAGGGTCTACCTCTGGATCCTTATACAAACAGTATTCCTTTAAGCCCTCAATTCCATATTTTTCAAACACCCTCTGTCTCGCCTCTGCTACATTCCATTCTCTATCGACAACTTCAAGAGATGACAAGGCAGGAGGTTTATCTGCTGCTTCAAAAGTCCATGTTTCAGCGATATCTGACATCTCAACTGATTTAAAAATTTTTAAATCTTTTATTTTAGGAGGGACTTCACCTAAGAATGCAACATGATGCAGATATTTTTTGCCTTCAGGACTCTTTCTTATGCCAACAGACCATTTTTTATAGAGCCCTTGATTGAATGCATCTTTTAATAAATCTGTAAGTTCAACCTCACCAATCAGAGATTTATCTTTTATATCAATAGACTTAACCCAGCCAAGCGCTGGCATGAAATCAGCAAGCTGATGACCGAGCGTGACTGGCACATCGCCTTTAAATGTTTCTTTTAGTTCGGATAAGTCTTTTTCAGATATTTCGACATTATCTTGATACTTTCCTGTTCTTACGAGTTCTATCTGTAGCATAGATACTCCTTTGTGATATCCATGCTACAAGTTTAATTTTTGTTGTTATAACTTATTGTAAAACCTGTCAAAATATATTATTTGTCAGTAAAAAGAAAAGAGGCTTCAGGATATTGATTAAGAAAATCTGGATCTATTAATTCTTTTATAGAATCAGCATTTTTCTTAAAATAATTAAGAATTGTGTCTATTTTTTTACTCTCATCCTCTGTTTTTTTGGTATATCTTATCCAGTCAACAAGGTCAAGAATTCTTGACTCAAGAGCCATAGGGTTTATCTCTTTGTATTTTTTTAGATGCATCTCAATTAATTCAATATCTTCTAATTCTTCTACCATAATTTTTCCAGACCTGGTTTATTTTTTAAGTATTTTTCTCTAATCTTAAATATAGAAGAATATTCATCATTTGTCAAATCATAGGTTACGCAAACTCTTTTTAATATGCGATTCTTAAATTCTATTTCATGTGCATAAAATGCAAGCTGCGGGGAATCCTTTCTATAAATAAAATAATATATCTCGGCTTCGTTAACGACTTTGTTAATGAGTTCAACCATTTCTTTCTTTGTTAGTTGTTTGCCATATTCTTTCCACCAGTCAATATTGTGTTTTGAGATATCTTCCTTTAATCTCATAGAGTTTTTTGGCTTTGAAGATATATAATTTCTTAATCTGTCTTCTCCAATCTGTTTTATTCCATCAATATCGTGTGGAATTGATAAACTATTTTCAATTTTCTCTATTTTTAGAGATTTGGCAAGGCGATTAATCTCATCCATAATTCCATACTTTATTGCCCTCTCAATCATTCTATCTGTCATCTTCCAGAATGAGCCGGACTCTATTGGATTAAGCCCAAAGCCCTTTGCAGGACTGTCCTCTGGAAGCCTTGTTGTTTCCTTTAGCCCGAATGCTTCTGCCTCTTCCCTGTGCACTGCCCTTATGGTGCTCCTGCAATTTCCACTCCACGTGCACTTGCCGTTACGCATGACATAGAGCATATGATTCTTCTCAAGCTCCACACAGTAAACCATGCCCCTGTACTCGGTCCTGAAAATATTCTGTCTTCCGCCCCGTGTATCCTTTTTTCTCACCATATGATTCTTGCTGTTCAGCTCCAATACGGTATAAACTCCATGCTTGATCGTGTATACCCCATTGCTGAACTTTACTTTCTTCCCTTCGCCTCTCTTTTCATAAAGACTCGGCAACTTTCCACATTTTAGGATAAGCTCCATTATGTCGTAAGCAAGTCTTTTGCTTGAAGTATGGTAAATCCTTAAAGGTTTAAAGTTCGCCACCCATTTATCGCCCTTTTTTCTGTTAATCTCTTCCAGTTCATAATATGAACCGTCCCCTGCATTGAATGAATCCAGCAAAGCCCTGAGATATTCCGAGGAAAGATTCTTTAGTTCCAATGGGATGAATTTCTCGTAAGATCGTCCAAGCCGTTTAAAGTATTTCCACATATCATTGTCCGAACCTGATATCATTACGCCTCCGGCTACCTTAATGACTCTGAAATATTGTGCGAAAAGAAATTTTGCGAGGTCGTATATCACCTCTTTCTTAAATTCGTTTTCCTGTGATATTTTTATGGTCCAGTAAAGACTCTTCCGCCTTGACTTATTAGATATGGACCCTTCAGAAAGATACCACCCCATAAAACTCATAAACTCCTTAGCTGGGAATTTTTTGTCGCCTATATTAATCCACTCGGGCTTGTCTCCTTCCCATAGCCCGGTTCTCGGAATAACGTCGCTGTCTGCTATTGCGTATGCTGGCCTTAACTGTAATGCCATATTTTTCTTTTTGAAATGCCAGGATGAAATATAAGCCATGTTGTGCTCCGGAGTAACAAGCAGGTCAAAGTTTCTCGCTTTGAAGTGAATCATTTCTCCTCTGTAAAAGTATTCTATTTTTCTAATGGCTTTCACATACTCTATTTGATGGCTTTCCGGGTTTATTGAAATAAAAAGCTCTTCTCCAGTTATTTTTCTAAATTCTTTCCATCCCTCATTTGTAAGCACATAAGTGCCCTCAGCATAGCAATTATGATGCAAAGGAGGCCAGTTTGTTGCCCAGAAGGGATCATCGGCACGTCTTATAACTCCTGAACGGGCTCTGCACATCTGCGTCTGTCTTGCATCCGTTATCCCCACAAACTCAAGATATGCAGGTGGATTTTTCTTAAACTGATAGGCTCTTCCTGCATTGTAGGTAGTTTGAATATTTGTTCTAAAAACAGTTTCCCAGTACCAGGGATTACCTCTGTGAAAGCCTGCTCTTTTCAAAAGCTCATCCCGTCCTGCTTCCTCCCAGAACTGTCTGAGAGTCTTTCCTTCCTCAAGCACTTTTGCAACTTTCTTTCTTACTACCTCTATTGCATCAAGCTCAGTAAGCCTTGCCACTGTAAAAGCTCTAAACCTGAGTCTCTTTTCAAGCTCATTCCACTCCTTTTTCGTCATTGGAACTCTCATCCTGAAAAGATCTATCGCCTCCTCAAAACTTAATGGTTCAGGGATAATATCTTCAAGCTCTATTTTTGTTTCCGCATGATCCATGCCCATAAGGAAACTCAATACAAGAACCTTTTCTGTCCACCTTATCAGCTCTTTTCTTAAATCTTTTGGAAATTCTAAAGAGTTATTCTGGAATTTTGCTAAATCTTCTGGCTTATTTATCTGCAAACCCTTTTCTATGAGTGATAATATGCTGCCCTTTACAGGCTCAACGGCTTCATCGAATTCTTTCGCTTTAATTATCTCGTCTACGAGATGCGGATGTAAGACCTCTTGAGTTTTTTTTTATCAGAGTCAGAAAAATCGGACATATTTATCTGTGTGCCAGAAGCCGAATTAGCCTTAGGTGATATAAATACATCATTATCATCTTCTGGCTCTGGTATATTGTATTCTGTGTATAATAATCTCTTAGATACAGGCACTCCAGCCTCTATTGCTTCTTTAATTACAGCCCAATCAGCATACTCGTCTGTGTCAAAAATAAATGCTGCCTCAGGTGCATCACTACCAAAATTGAGCTCCACCAGCCACTTGATTAAAGTATTTGTAAGCGTATGTGCAAGAGATATGGCATCTCTCGATGCAATTGCCTGAAACATCCTTTCATGCACTTCAGCTTGTGCTCTTGTCCCATACTGCCCTTCGGCAGATGCAAGGCTCTGACCTGTTATTGCATATGAGAACTGATTATCGCATGCCTCAATAAGTGTTTTAAATGATTCCATATTTCCTTTTACTTCTAAAGTGTTAATTTCTTTAACATTACCGAGAGCCACGGCTGCATCACCCTGTATATTAGATAGTGCAGTTGCAAGCTCTTGAGCTCTTTCTCTTGCCTTCTGCTCATCGTCGCTTTCAAATATTGCAATGACAGTTGGCACTCCGAACTTTTCAGCTGTAAGCATCCAGAATCTAAACCCTGCGTTTTTGAACATCCAGGGCCAGTAGCACTGTTTGAGTATTGATGATCCGTAAGGGCTTTCAAGACCACCGTGTCTGTGCACTATAAATTTATATGGAAAATCGAGCCTTCTTCTTATTCCATCAATAACAGCATAGATGTTACCCTGATAGTCAAAACTAAACCTTTCTGGGTCTCTGAGTTTAATTTCTGCAGGTATATATCGACCATAATCATCATCTATTATCCAGACTACCTCTGTTACAGAAAAACCAAATTCAAGTGCTGTCAGCATATCCTTTAAAGCTTTACCGATGTTAATCTCGCTTAAAACCTCATACAGAAAATCCACAACTGTCTTATCATCACATATAATTGTGTAGCTTCTATCGAGTGCCATAGACTTTCTGAGCTCAATCAAGCTGTATATTCTCGCATCGAGAAGCATCCTTTTGTATAGTTCCAGAGTTTTCCCTCTGTCTCGAAGCAACTCGTCGGGATTTGGCATGTATTCCACAAATCGAAATATCTTGCTATATGGACTTGCCACCTCAGCCGAAAGTATTGCTCTATCTGCTTTTATGCCCTTATCCCTCTCTGCCATTCTTTAAAACTCCTCATAAAATCTCCTGTGTTTTTAAAGATGATTTTCGTATCTCTGTGTATACCAAGCGGTATTGCAATCGGTTCAGGCCTCTTTGTCTCTATCAACTCACCAACTGCCATCTCAAGGGCATCTGGTAAATCATCGTGGCCCTTCGGGAATTCTTCAAGCTGACTTAAGAGAAGAGTCTGACTTTCCTTGAACAATATATTTCCAGATTCTATAAGTGATTGCAATTTTCCTATTCTCATCTCTTTATTTATTGAATGCTTTATGCCTTTGACAGGTAATATAATGCCTTCTCGCAGCGCCTCTCTTACTAACTGATTTTTATAAATTTCCTGGAACGCCTGAGTCTCAAACAGTATCCTTTCTGGTCTCCACGCCCTGTATTTGTCAATGATTCTTTTTATCAACTTTAAATCTGATATTTTTTCGCCTTCAGCATCGAGAACGTAGATTTGATTATTTTCTGATTTCCCTGCTACGACAATTGCAGAGAAATCGCTCGTGGCCTTTCCTGTTGCAGGATCAACCGCCATGACTATTTTCAATTTCAGATTTCTTATCTCCTGCGGTGTATAAAACTGAAACCACTCCCTTCTAAACTTCTGCTCTTCAGCAGGTATTGGTTCATTTTCCCACTCTGTGGCAAATACATATGAGCCGAGCTGTTCTCTTTTTTTATCAATATCCTCAAGGCTCCACCTTTCAGGCCACAATGGCTTGCCCTCTGGTGTAATTGCAGAGAACCTCAGCCCTATCCATCCCTTGAGCTTGCCATCTTTTATCTCATTTAGAAGCCTTGACGGTAAATCATCTGGATGCATTATTGTATTCACGATAACTATGAGAGCCCCCTTGCCTAAGTTCATAACAACACGCTTAAACCATCTGTAAAGCTTTTCTCTCGATACAGGACTTTCTACTTCCTGATCTTTCAGTAAGTCATCACAGATTATATGTGTTGGTCTTTTATATCTGTCTTTTATACCTCTTGCAGACTGCCCCGCACCAAGTGCAGCGATAGCATTACCGTTTTTAAGTGTTATCTTGCGTCTTGTCCAGATATGGCCCTTCTGGTCTCCGAAGTCTTCTATTATTCTTTCATTATTTTCAAGCTCAAGTTTAATGCTGTCTAAAATATCTCCTGCTGTATCAGCAGAGGCAGCGACTATCACGGGAAAAACATTGTGCTTTGTTAAGATAAGCCACAGCGGGAACGCCTGGCTCATCCTTGTGGTTTTGCCGTGGTCTCTCGGTTCTATGTCAAGTATGCCGTCAATGTTATCTGTGTTTTTAAGATATTCGTGATAGTCGATCTTTATAAACCTTTTTAAAGTTTTTATCTGTTTATCTGTGATTGCTCTTTTATTAATGATTTCAACTATCTGCTTTTGATATGATGCAAATTTTGTTGGGAATGCTTCTTTTAAGTAATATTCACAGAAAAATGCAAAGTCTTCAACAGCCCTATCAACCCTTTTTTTCTTTTCAATATCTATTTTTCCAATGATTTCTCTTATAATACTCACTGCCTTGCCTCGATTCTATCTATCATTACAATGAGTTTTTCTCTAATATCAGGCATCTTGTTTAGCTCTCTCGATAAAGCATCTATGATTTCCTTCTTTGCTGCTTCAAAACCCTTCTGGTAATCGAGTCTTAACTTTGCCACCTTCACCTGTGCGTCAGATAATTTTCGCACTGCCTCGATGAATTTTAACGGATCATCAAAATCAATGCTGTCTATCTCTTTTGAGAAGTTCATTAAATTATGAGCAAGCAAACTCGTTGTAACTTCAACCACATCTGTATTTGGATTTTCTCTTACCGCATCGATTAAGACCTTAGCTTCCTCCATACTCTTTCTATACAATTCTGCAATATCTTTCGTGCTCTTCAGTTTGCGCCTTATAGATTCTCTTGAGATATCATATCCTTCAGAACGAAGTATTTCTTCTATCTCTTGGATTGTTTTTCCTTCTTTGTTGTAAAGCTCAAGGATTCTCTCGACAAGACCAAGTAAATCAACCTTAGACCTTCTTCCCATTACTCCCTCATTAGCAAAACACTTACAGTTATAATCGTTGCACCGAACCAGTATAGAGCAAGCTTCATATTCTTTTCAAAAATGCATACTGCTGTAATCACTCCATAAACTATACAGAGCCCCTTCATCAATATACTGCTCATCATTTACCATTCCATCCTTGTCACACCAGGATCTGTCTTCATACCCTGCTGGATATCTATACCATCAGGCATTATTTTATAAAGTCTCACAAACTCACCTTCCTTATAAGGATGAGGATGTTCTGTCCTCTGTATGTAGCATTTGTCTGTTAGATATTCGAGTGCCTGTTTTATATCATCGTATCTGTGATATTGATAATAGATTGAAATTATTGTCTGCTCGTCTGCCTTTTCTGGATATATATGGGCAAGAAAGGCAAGTATCTTACCTCTCAGTTGATTCTGCCTCATTTTTTCATTACCTCCAGTATAACCTTGTCAAGCTTTTCTGAAAGATAACGAATGTCTTCACGCCAGCCTGAAACATCTCTGTAAAAGTCTTCTTTCCTCTGGGCTTCACCAGATAGCGTTTCTACCTTTTTTTCAAGTGCTATGAAATCATCTTTACACACAAAGCTGTCTTGCAGTTTGTTTAATGCCCGCTCAATTCTCACAAGCCAGAATATCAAAACACCAATAAGCGATATAACACCACCCGTTTCAAAAAGTTTTAATAGAAAATTTTCCATTAACTACCTCTTTTCAAGTATCAATAAATACTGCATTAACTTCATCACATCCTCATGGGTCATACAGCAGATGTTTCTGTCCTTTCCATCAATCTCTGCCACAAGTCCACAGTGCCAACCGTATTCAAGGGTTGGTCTTTCTAATCTCGCCCCAGTGCCCTTCAGGCTTTGACACCCCAAAAGGACTATTAGGATCATCAACGAGATTATTAAGCTCTTTAGTAAGCTCAATGAGCCTTACCTCCGTTTGTTCATCCATCTGCTCTTCTTTTTTTCTCTCGCCTGTCTCTTTGCCCATTTTGTAGATGAATATAGTAAAACCTGCTACTGCTCCGATAACAGCGATGATGCCTGCTAATTTAAAAATGCCTGTGTCAATCATTTAATCCCTTCAATCTTTTTGACTGCTTTGACCCTTCCATACATGGCTATCACAGCACCGATAAGCACAACTATGTCATTTACAAGTCCCTCTGTATCTCCGATGTCAAAGCCTGCCATTTTTGCTATTGTAGCCCCTATGGCAATTATTGCACCCCATACAGTCTTACTCATTAAAAGACCTTTTGTTTCCATTTATGCCTCCCTATGTTTTTTCTGCATAAAATTCATGATTGCCGATTACGGCTGTAAGCTGCATCTTATCAGCCCATGCAGCCTTGCAGTTTTTGGTTTTATAATGTGTAGCCCCACAGGTATTGTCTTTCAGAACTGTAATATCGTTTGGATCAAGAAATTTTCTTGCGATGTCGTAGCATTCTCGTAATGCTTTTTCTTTTTGATAGAACATATCCCAGTTCTGGGCAATGGCAAGTAATTTGATGCGGTTTGGATCATCTTCATTGAAACATGAGAATTGAAAAGGTTTTAAGATTACATCCTTGAGCGTCTTGCCAAACCAGCCGTTTTTCTTGAGTCGGTTCAAAACCACGCTCGCAACTGCTATTTTGCCAGCAAGTGGCTCTCCCCTTGCCTCGCCGTAGACTACAAGAGCAAGGAGTCTTACATCATCCAGCTCTCTAAAATTCTTGTTACCGTCAATCATATTTTTAAATTTTAGAATTTGATTGCTTTTCTGAAAGGAAAACCTGTCAAAATACGTTGACAAGAAAACCTTATAGTTGTTATAAGGTTATAAATGGACAATGATTTTATAGAAGATCAATTAGTATTAGAATATTATGGCCCTGCTGTTGAAATGGGTCGTATGAATTCTTATGATGTTGCAAGTTATATCCTTGCCTTTAGTGATTATTTGGGAGTAGCTTCAAGGACAGCATATGGAGAACGTATTGAATTAAGAACAGAGATACAGGGATTCAGAGGAAACTCTTTCGATATTATTTTTGTTTTGCAGATAGCAGGTATTGCATATACCTTAATTGCACCTTCAACCCCTTTTACAGTAAAAGATTTCATAGGATTGATAAAAGATTCAATCCAGGCCTTTTTACATTTAAATGGTAAACCACCAAAATCTATGAAATCTTTACCTGAAGAAAATAAAATCATGGTTGAAAACCATATCGGTGAAATAAATTATTTTCATGGTGATGTTATAAATATTGTTAAAAATGCAAGGGCTGGAAAGGCTGTCGAACAGTTTATTAGAAGGCCTCTGGAAACAGGCGTTAAAGGTGTTAAAATAAAATCTGAAAAAGTAGATTTGATTGCCGAACTACCTGAAGAAGTTGCTCCTTTTTTTATACCTGTTGACTTTGAGACACCTTTAACTGAAAATGAAGTAACAGTGTGGTTATTGATTGAATCTCCAACCTTTAAAGAAGGAAATAAATGGAGATTTTCTGATGGAGAAACAAGTTTTTTTGCATCAATCCTTGATGAAGAATTTTTGAAAAAAGTTAATTCAGGAGAGGAAAGGTTCGGTAAGGGAGATAGATTGCTTGTATTGATGAGACAATCTCAATCAGGAACACTAACGGGATTTAAATTTGAAAGAAATATTATAAAAGTTTTAGAACATCAAATACCTATAAAGCCTAACGGGCTTTTTAAATAAAAAACCCCGCCTTCTGGCGGGGTAGGGTTTACAGTCTTTTTTCAAGCATATCTGAATATCCCTCAATCTCCTCGACTATGGTTTCTATGAGCCAGCCTGTATTTGAAATAGCTTTTTTTGAGGGATAAATTGAGGTTTCGATTAATTCGCCCTGAGAAATCAATAATTCTGCAAGTGCCTTAAGCCATTCTAAACGCATATCAATCTCTGAGAGATAATCAGTTGTGTTCATCACAGCACCTCCCAGAGACCGTGATTTTTTAGAATCCACTCGTATCTACGAACCGTATCCCTTGAAACATCGAGAAGTTTTGCAGTTTCAATATTGTTCAAACCGAGCTTTTTGTAATATATAAGTCTGTGTATCCACTTCCTATTTCTGCGTTTTTTCTCAAGCATATTCATTGTTGATATATAGCCCTGAATGGCCTTTCTGCTTGCGATAGCTATCTTTTGCTGGCGAAGTTGCTTTAACAGCATAGCCACCTTTTGTCTAAATTCTTTGGCTTTATCGGTGCGGGCAAGCATGGAGATAATGTAGATGCCTTCTTCAGTATAGTAAAAAGTCAAATTGACTTTCACCCTATACGGTTCAATTTCATCAAAATGTCTTTGAACTATTTTGTTAATAGATTCCTCTGGGAACTCATAGCCAAGACCTTTTCCTATGTCTTCTGCTGATAAACAGAACTCGCCATTAATCTCCTTAAACCTTATTCCGCCATTTCCTTGAAAAACTGATGGTAAAGATTGTTGTGTCATAAGACACCTCCTTAGGATTTTTGGTCTCCGAGCATTAAAAACCCGGGTATTGACCACGGCCCTAAGGAACCGCCCCCGACCTTACGGTTACAGGGATACCCGGGAAATGGAGTCTAATAAAAAATCCCCTAATAAGGCTGGGGACGACCCCTTAGGTATATGGTCACCCCCATTATTTCAAATCTATTATTTTTTGTCAAGAGATTTGTCATTTGCCCAGTCTTCTCCAGTCCTCTATTGGATAATTAAATCTCATAATTTCTTATTAATAATTCCTTAAAATAATTGTTTTTAATATTTCTTCTCTCTATGCCATTTAACCGCACAACCTCTTCAATTATAAAATCTTTATATAGTTCCCTTACTTTTTCACAATCATTATAGCTTAAGATGAATTTTCCTTTTATTTCTTTTAAAATTTTAAAAAGTTTCAAATGGTCTTCATCGGTAAAAGATATGCCAAAACTTTTATAATCAGTTTTGGTCATATATGGTGGGTCACAGTAAAAAAAAGTATCTGACGTATCAAAATCAGCAATGCATTTTTCAAAAGATAAATTTTCTATTAAAGTATATTCCAATCTTTTACTTATTTTTTCTATTAAATCTATTTTTTTAAACATAGAGACTAATGCTCCCCCCCCGTTTTGATTGATCTGCCAAAATGTTGACCAAAACCACCAAAAGATATTAAAACTAAATAATAAAACCTTGCTGCTTTTTGAATTTCTGTTAAGCCATTCCAATCTTTCATCATCTGAAACATCTTTCTCGATTTAAGCATCAATCTTAATTCATTAATTACAGCATCAGAATGATATTTAATTTGTAAAAACAAGTTGGTGAGGTTTGAATTTATATCATTATAAACCTCTATCTCTTTAGGCAATCTTTCTTTGTAAAATAAAACCCAGGCAGCCCCTCCAAATGGCTCAACATAAACCTTTCTATTTGGAATCAATTCAACAATCTTTTTTCTTAATAGCCTTTTCCCGCCAACCCAACGCAATAAACTATCCATTTTTTGCCTCATCTATAATTAATTTCACCTCATCCCCCATAGCACAGCTACTGTTATCCCGCAAGCACTCAGCCAATACAACGCTTTAGGATAATCCTTTTCTAAAAAACAAACGATTGTAATCACCAAATATGCAATCAATAAACACTTCATAAGCCATGTTGATACCATAATATTCTCTCTTCTCATCACATATTAACATCACATATTAAACGGATGTCTTCTCTCAAGGTATTCAATTAGTGCCTGCCTCGGTATTCTCCATACACCTGCAAGTTTTACGGCGTCTATTTCACCTATCACTACGAGCCGATAGATTGTTCTGTATGATACATTCAATATCTCTGCTGCGTGTTCAAGTTTGTAGAATAGTGGTCCTCTGTCCATCTCTTTCCTTATGGATTCGATTTCGTATTCAACAGGTTTTTTTTCAGCCATTGAAATCATATTGAAAATGCATTGCCCGCCTCCAGATGGCAGACGGGCAAAGATACTCCTTCTACACGTGGCAGACGAGCTTTTTTAGTTCTTGTATATGTCCCGATAGGCCCCTTACAATGTTTTATTTCAAGCACTTCATAGTATCTATATCCGCACTTTACGCATTTTACTGATTGTATATTGTATATCCTGTCATCATCTCTACAGAGTGTATTTTCAGATTCACATTTTGGGCACTTCATATATTCTCCTTCTCAGGATAGATTCTCTCCCAGCCTCTTGCTTTGTGGCTGACCACAACAAACTCAAGACATTTCAGGTATTCAGGGCATGATTTAAAGTCTTCACATCTTCTATCTTCATTTAGAATTTTTATATTGCAGCCATTGAAGCTTACATATAAATCTTTATTTGTTATAGTTTGTTTTGTGTGTTTCTCTTTTAACACACCCATTACACGATATTGGTGTTTGGACGCAAACCTGGGAGGTTGTCCATATCTTAAATATGCTGTGACGAAGACACGATAATCTGATTTTATTAATTCTCCACAACCGCACTCACAGACTGGCTTTGAATTTAACCATTGCCGATATTCTTTTTCATATCTTCTCTTGTTCATAGCTATTTCAACTCGTAATCTATTTTTTCTACCCGTTCTCTCTTTGCCCCAATTAAGAAAAGTCTCTCATCTGGCCATTTTTCTACTGCTGCTCTGTCAAGGCTCTTAGAAATCCTAATTACATCGAAAAATCCATTTTCTTCACATTTTGAGATAGCGTCCCTGGGGATGCTTACCTTTTCTGCAAGCTCTCTTATGAGCCTACCCTGTGCGGATTCAAAGATGTCTTTTTGTTTGAATAACTCTGCTTTTTTACTTTTTGCATACTTGATTAGTTCTTTTTCAACCTCTGCATATTTTTCTTTTAAGCCCTTCACGTGATGTGCATATGTGAGCTCAAGCTCTTGAAGCTTCTTATCCCATTCTGTCTCGATAATGCTTAGCTCATTTGCTATTGATTTTAACCACATAAAATATTCATTTATTGTTTTTTCTATTTCTGAATTTTTGGCTTTATGCTGCATCTGGCGCCTCCTGGTTATCTCCTCTTTCAACCATGTGGAGTCTCATCTGTCCCAGGAGCTCTGGGAGGCTTACTTTCTTTATCTTTGATATTCTCCAGAGGATTTTTAATGCCCTTCTTTCAAGACGTCTTAGATAGTCATTGACCTCGCTTCCTGCTGCAGCAAGGTAATATCCACCGTTGTTCTGGTCTGTTGTTGAACAGATGGCGATGCCTTCAGACCTCATCTTATTTATAAGCAGTCTCAATTTTCTTGTATCATTTACCTTATTGTGCCATTTCTTATCGAAAACACGCTCGTATAGCTCTGCCATAGATATTGCGTTAGTCTCTCCAATGTGTGTTGTCAGTATTGAAAGCAGCCTTGCCCTGGCCTCTGGCGTATCTATAGTTTTTTGTCCATTTTCCTCTGGCTTCTGTCTTTTCATATACACCCCCTAATTTTTCATTGTTTCTACAGGGATAGTCCCCTGTGGGTCTCTTGCTGTGATATAGCCACGTGGCATCTCTACCCTGATCTCTGATATTTCATATTGTTCTATGAGCCTGTCGTCATCGCTGTATATCTTGATTATATTTCCGTCGTTGTATACCTCTATGTATGCCTTCATCTTGCCTCCGCTCTGTATTGCTTATACCAGTCATCCCATTGCTCAAGGAATGCCCTGTGCTGCATCTGGCGTTTTAAAGTATTTTCATCGTATTCGTGAATAATGCCAAAACGAGCCGAGATCATCATGATTGTGCAGAAGATAATTATTATCCATATAATTTTTTCAAACCTGTCGAGTTTCATCCTCCCCCCTTCCTGTTCTTATAAACTCACCTACGAAAAATATGCATGGAATTACAATGACAAGGTATAGCAATATCCAGAGCCACCACATATTTGCCTCCTTACAAATTAGCAGGACAGCCTGAGCATTTATCAGGAAATACAGCAGTCCTTGCGATACAAACATGCCTGTCTATTCTGTCATCCCAGCGTTTACACCAGACATCTCCATTCGCATACCGCTCTCTTTTCTCATTACTGTAATGCTTGCTATTGTTAAAATATTTAGTTTTTATTGTTCTGTTCTTTTTCATCTCCTAACCCCCTCTTTCTCAATCTTGTGTAAAAATCCAAATACAGCCCTCAGCTCGTTGTATGTTAGAAAACGCATGCTATCAACACCGAATACTTTCTTCACCCAGCCATTTAGTCTTCTCTTCCAGTTTGCACCCATCACCTCCTGGGCAAGGGCCTCGGCACTCTTTATCATGTTTTCTTTTGATGCTTTGAGATTGTCTATGTGTGCCCGCTTTGCCGGCACAAAGCCAGCTTCATAAAACCGTTCAAGTATGTGCTGTAGCTCTCCCGCGCTAAGATCTTTACAGCTTTTCTTCCTTGTTACCCTGTATAGAAAGTCTCTATAATCTTCGTCCGTTATGGGTCTTGATATGCTCAAACATCTCGGGCACTGTCCCCAGAATATTATCCAGCCACAGCCAGTGCATATCCTCGCTTCCTTCTTGGCAATATGAATTTTTGCGATCATCTGATTTCTGTATCTGTTGTCATGAAATCCTTCCCTTTTATTACCCTTTATTACCGTAAGGCTCATTTTGCCTCCAGTTTTTTCCAGTGTTTCAATGTAGGTCTCTCTCTCATCGATTTATCAACACAATAGATATATTTTCTCTCTTTATTCACGCCCACTTTCTGAATATAGCCCCCTTTTTTGAATCTTTTGCATATATCTGACACATACCTGACCTCTACACCTGTAATAAGTGCTATTTCTCTTACAGTCCAGGTGCTGAGATACCGCATTGCTTTCCAGACTTTGTCAACCTTGTCTGGCTCTATTTTATTGTTTATAAACTCAACTCTGTAAATCCCGTTATCTTTTACAAGCTCTCCCCTCTTTACAAATGCCTTTAGAGCAAGCCTCAATGCGTCCCGTTCTACATTTAAAGCCATATGAATTTCATCGAATGCAAACTCTCGTTTGTTTGTTATATATTCTCTTATTCTGCCTGCCAGTCCCCTCATAGTGCCTTCACCACATCCATTGTTACTTCGTATATATTGCTTGCGTTAAGTATCTTCACTACTGCATGTGCATCTCTCACCATGAGTCTGAAATCACCTTCAGCACGCTTTAAAAGTGCCTCAGCAGCATCATGGTCAACTTCAACCCCTATTGCCATCTTGTAAAAAGCTGTCACATCTGGTATTGCTATCTGTTCAAACTCAAGCACCTGCCTTACACGGCTTTTAAGTCTTCTCTCCTCTTTTAATTTAGTCATAAGATTTTCTTCACCAATAAGGACTATAGGACAGCAGCACCTTTCGTTTACTCCTCTCAGCATATCAAAATATTTTTTAGGCATCTTATCAGCCTCATCTATCAGTATTAGACGCCTCTTGTGTTTTGTTGCCTTTGTGATCTCATCAATGCATGCCATAAAATCCCTCGGTTTAAGTCCTGTGAATTCAAAAGCAATTTCTCTTAAGACCTGTGTTATGCTCATACCATCGATGAAAAGGATGTAAACCGCATCTGGTCTCTGCACTGCGTAGTGAATTGCCGTCTTTGTCTTTCCCCTGCCTGCCCTGCCGACAACAACACCAAATGACGATGTTAAATCGCTGTCAGGGTCGAGCAGTTCATCGCAGAGCTTTTCAAATTTCATGACATTTTCATTTGTGATGAATGCATATGGATTAACCTTTAATTTCTCTTTTAATGTGTAGCCGTGAGATTTAAGTTTTTCTATGATGTCAGCTTCGAGCTTTGCAGTATTGCCGTTGTATTTGTTTCTGACTATTAGAGATATTGTGGATTCATCATAACCTGTGAGCTTCGCAACTGTGGCATTTTTTAAATTGTTCTGCGACATAAATCTTGCTAACATCCTGCCCTCCTTTGCTGTGCTATCTTGTGATTTTTAATTAACTCCTCCCACCATACCCTCTCTGAATCACCCATTTTCTCTTCATAGACTTTCATAAACATCCTATCTATATCTGTGATTTCATATCCTGCAAGCGACCTATGTATAAGATATTTGTATCTGTCAAAATCGTCTTTGAAGATCCTTCTTTCAGGGATTTCTTCAGGGATGATGGGTTTGGGCTCATTAAGTCTTCTTCTCTCATATTCGAGGCTTGCCTGTATGGTCTCTTGAACCTTTCGCTCGTATTCTTCCTGTGTCAACTTCTTTGGTCTCTCTTTCTCCTTCTTGATGTTTATTGCAGCCTTTGTGTATTTTGAGTACTCTATGATACCCTTAACGGGTGCTGTAAGTTTCTTGTAGTGTTCCTTTATCTCGTTGATAAATTTTCTCTTTCTCTCCATAAGAGCCGAGGTTAGCTCTGGATTTTTCATGCTTGATTTGACAACAAGATTAAGTTCAACAGCCCTTCCATCAGGGCGAATGGCTATTAACTTATCAAGTTCGAACGGATCATATCTCACCTCAATCTTTGTCTTATCAGGGATATCCCAGAGTCCGTTTGCAAGGTCATCTCCCTCGTAAAGCATGCCTTCGATGTGAATCCGTCCCCGGTTCACAGAGCGTCTTTCACGCTTCATCAGGATGAAGTCAATTTCAGGCTCAACAATCATTCTCGGTGTAAAGCCTTCCTCTTTGACAGCCTTCATCAGCTCATCGAACGGTGGCTTTTTAAGGGAGTAGTGTCTTCTGTGCTCGTATATCTCTACCGCCTCAAACACCTTATTGATGAACTCCTCAGGTGTTAGGAGCTTATCTTCCTCTATCAATGCTTTGAGTCTCTTGTCAGATAGTGCCTTCTCCTCAGATGTACCCTTAAGCTCTTTTACAAGCCCTGGCACTCCCATGTCGAGAAGGATCTTTTCTATGCTCTGAAAAAATCTTTCAATTAGTTTTGCCTTTGCGTTGTATGGTCTTGCGTATTTTCTCCATGCCTGTGCGGTTGGAACGATATCGATAATCTCGCCTTCTTCTGCTTCCACTACATAACCATCATCCGTCTTATAAAGCTCTGAAATATCTTTTTCTGACATGCCGTAAGCTTTAAGGTCAAGTATGATGCTGTCTATGTATTTTGATGTCTCGGGCTTGCCGTTGTCGGTATAGGCACAGCCGAATTTACCAAAACGCTTGAGTCCCATCCGCATTGCAAGCCCCATGAAATACGAATTGTATCTCTCACCTATTGCGAATCCGTAGACAAGACGGGTTCTCAAATCAAGCCAGAAGTATCCTTCGAGCCTAAAGACCCTGTTATTCTCTCTGTCGTGCACCCAGAAATCGAATCTGTGCTGGTCGCCAACAGTGATCTCAAACGGTGCGAGGTCTGTGTAGTCTCTAATAATGTAGAAGATGTTATCAAGTGCCCTCGAGCCTCCACGGGCGTATTTTTCTAAGAGATGGTTTAATTTTGTCAGATATTCGTATGCAGAGCTTTTGGAACCGATTTTCCAGCCCTTTTTCTGTGCTTCGGCAATTACTGCCTCATATGCCTTGAGTTTGTTTGCGTCTCCGCCCTCACGGACTGCCTTGAGATACACGCCCTGCATGTAGTCGAGGGCTTCAGGACTCCAGGCAGTGGGGCCTTTCTTTTCTTTTGGCTTTACGATGCATGCCACACCGCCTTCTTTATATCTTTTGATGTATTCATACAGTGACTGGGTTGTGATTCCTGCTTCCTTTGCAACATGTTCTATCCACCTGCTTTTTTTCCAGCCCTGGGGGACTGCAAGTGCCTTTTGAACGAGCTCTATCTTTTTTGCTAATTTCTCTTTTGCGTTTTCATTTAAAATTATGCTGTTGTTTGAATCTTTTTTGGCTTTAAGCTTTGTGATCTCCCACTGGGCCTGTGGATGGAATTTGTCTATGACGTTTTCAGGGAGTGAAAGGGCAGTATCTTGATTCTGTTCTATCCATTTGATTTGTGCCTGTGGTGGTATGGCAGGGTCGGTGATGTGGATGAGGGGGCGCTTGCCAGATGCACCGCCTTTTGAATTTATATAAGAGATTAAAGTATATTTACCTCTTTTTATACCCATTCTCACTGCACCATATTCTTTTCCTAATAAAAGTGTCATTTCTTCAATTGATAGCCATCCAATATGTTCACCAATACCCTCATTTTGACCTAATTTTTTGTTCACCAATCGGTTTTTTTGTTCACCAATATGTTCACCAATCAATTGATATTGGTGAACACCCCCCGGAGGTGAAGGGGGGAGAACTCCGGGGGCGCTGGGGGTTATGGGGCTGTGGCTATCATTCATTTTCCGACTCCTTTTTGACAGGATTTCCAAATTCTTTTGAGAATAACTTTATATTTATTCTTAAAAACTTTTTGGTGTTGTATATGACCCGAATTTTATGTCCAAAAAAGCCAGCTATCCCCGAAAATGATGCACCCAAGAGGAAAAAGAAAACTGCCAGAATGATTAATGGAACACCAACGGCTATTTTGAGACTTATTATTAAATTGTTTAAATATACTGTTGAAATAGAAATAACAGACCGACTTGTCTCTATCTTATTTATCATATTTTCATTTCTCAGCTTTATAATCTGGCTCATTCGCTAATTCCTTAACAAAACCTGATTTTAAAGTCTTCCCTAAGCTCATTGATTCTTTGGTTGAACTCTTATCTCAACCCTTGTCCTCTTTCCCAAAAGAGCCTCCCAAGTATCTGAAAGAGTTTCTTCAATACTCACTTTATCAGGCACAAGAACTTCAAAAAAAAGATCCTGAACGCCGTGTTTGTTTCCTTTATAAACCGCATAAATGGTTTTTATCTCAGCTTTTGACTGCTCGCTGGGCTGATTTAAAGGAATATTTTGAATCTCAGGGCCTTGAGTTTTTTCTTGAAAAACTTGATTAATCTCTTGCATTGTTTGCCTCCTTTTTTAACTTTTCTATTTCCTTCTCTATCCGCTCTTTTTCTTTAATCAACTTCATCAGTTCCAGCTCTTTTTTCTCTTTCGGCTCTATCACTTCACAACCTATTGAATTCGCAAGGACTCGTAACGGCTCGAGCGAGCCTGTTACATAACAGAATGCCTGCAACACTTCTGCTGGAAATCTATAGCCATTTTTACTTGATGTGGCCTGGTCCAGCATGTGTTTTGAAATGCTCTGGTTTGTTAGCATCTCTATCATTGAAACAATCTGTTCCCTGCTGTATTTGCTCTTCCTGATGGCCTCTGTGAGTGCTTTTCTGAATTCATTTGATATATCGAGGCATCCATTTTCAAAGAGTCCACCGGGTTTGAACATCAATTTTTTTTTCACTTTTTGACATTGTCAATTTTTTCTCTTTTTGTTAAACTGTGAACATGACAAGAAAGAGAAAAGGCGTCCAGTTCAAGTGTATCCACTGTAATAAGACTGAATATAAGGACTGCGAGGAGCAAGTGCAGTGGATCGTAATGCGTTATCCTAAAAAAGGTAAATATAGATACCGGTGTAGCGCATGTGGAGCATTTATGTATCCATCTGACCTTGTTTCTCCGATAGAGCCTGTCCCAGAAGAAATCTTCTTCATGTTTTCTGCCTGCGAAAACGCCTATGAATGCTATCTCGAAGATAAATACGAACCTGTCTGCGAGGATCTTCAAATCAGACCTCAATGTCTTTTCCAATTGAGCACAAAGTTAAATGCGATCTTGAGCCGTCTTGATGCATTAGATAAACTCCTCCGAAATCAACAGAAACAACTGCAAGACCAGACCGATGAGGAGTCTGATACATGATTCCATTGAGCATGATACGGCCTCTTTTATCTACTCTTCTCACGTACTTATGCCTATCAACAGTAGTGGTAATTGGCAATGAAACCTGAGACTTTAACATTATATCCCCCTTTCTCTGAAATATTTGAGCCACTTACACACTGTCTGCATGCTCAGCTTAACCACTTTAGCAACCTCTCTGAGTTTAAGCCTTCTCTCATATCTCAGTGTGTAAATCTCGTAAAGCCTGTCATAGTTCGCCTCAATATATGCCTCTCTTTTCTTTCCCTTACGTCCTTTATAAATTGGTTCGCCTTTTGCAAGTTTTTGAGCATGCCAGTAAATCGTGCTCTTGCTCAATCCTTTCTCTCTGGCAAGATTAAAGATGGCCTCCATTCTCTCATGGCTTCTCACAGGAAGATTTGTAAGAGGACATATAGGTTTAAGGGTAGGCGGTGGAGGGCTTTTCTTCTCTTTGTAAACTGTATTAGAACGTTTAAGCTCCCCGTTCATGTAAGCCCAGACAAGATGGGCAACGGCAATCTTGTATTGAATGGCTTTGGGAAGGTTGGATTCCATGACGATGAGCTGGAGTCCAATGGGGTCGTAAACACGGATCTCAGCTTCACGATTCCTAATAACGGAATCGTCAGATTGATTCGTCAAATTGACGAACCAATGTCTCTTCGAATACCCCTCTGTTATAACCACCTTGATAGTTCTGCTAAACTGCAATATATGTTGGTTTCTCTCCACAATCTTGTGCACATACCTGTCAGCGTGTTTTGCCTCAAGCCATTCTCCAATTGCTTTACCGGTAAAATAAGGCTTTCTGTCTATCCAACAGGCCTCTTTGAGAGTAACATCTTGATATTTAAATGGGATAATAGCATTCATTCTTCCCCCCATAGTTTTTCGTATGGTATTTCAAGGGCATCAGCGATGGCTTGCTGGATACGGCGAGATTTAACACGAGAACAAACAACAAGGCTCATCCAAGTTCGACTTACTCCAAGTTTTCGAGCTAATTGTCCACAGGAAATGCCCTTAAGGATTAACCCGGCTTTAATTTGTCTTGCTTTTATTATTTTTTTGTCTATATCGTTTGACATATTTAACCCTATTATTTCACTATATCGAAAAAATGTCAAGTAAAAAATTAAACTATACCGAAAAAATTGGAGAAAGACTTAAAATATTTCGAAAAAAACGAGGACTAAAACTTGCAGATTTAGCTAACGCTCTTGGCCTATCTATAGGCTATTTATCTGAAGTAGAGAATAATAAAACAGGTATAGGTCAAAAAATTTTAATTCGATTAAGGGAACTTTATAATTTGAATGTTAACTGGCTCCTCACCGGCGAAGGGGAGATGTTTGAAAAGAAACCTGAAATAACATCTCAGTTAAATATAGAATTAATAAAAAATGTAATAATTGAAGTAGAAAAGCTATTTCAAAAAAATAATCTTTCTCTATCACCTAATAAAAAAGCTGAGCTAATAATTTTTTTATATGAAGAGTTATTAGAGAATAAAACAATTTCAATAAAAGAAAGATTGCCTAAAATTTTAAAATTAGTATCATAGGGGATAATTATGAGAGATAGAGAGAACAAAATCATTCAATTATTTAAAACAGCACAAAAAAAGAAAGAAAAAAAAGAAACACAATTATCAATTGCCCAAACTATAAATGGAAACAATAACATTCAAGTAGGTGGTGATTTCATAAATGTTACTACAAAAACTCCAACAATAATTAAAATTGAGCCTCCTCAAGGGACTATTGGGTCAGATCCAATTTTAAAACAAGCAATACTAAGAAGATTTAATAAACTCGGGGAGGAAAGAGAAAAGAGATTTGGGAAACAAGCATATGCAGTCATGTATAAAAAGTTTAAGAAAGATTTTGGTATTGAAAATGCCCATTGGACGATTATTTGGACATGGCCAAAAGAATGCGCAGAAGCAATAATACAATATCTTGATGATAAATATAATAATACGATTGCAGGGAGAATTGAAAAAGCTACAAAAAAAGAAACATACTTACATTCGAGACCTTTTTTATATAAAAAAGAAAAAGAGTTGTTAGAACAGTTAGGTTATAATCTCTCTTCACCAGAAATAAAAAAAGCTTTAAAAAAATATTTTGGTGTTGATTCACATAAAGACCTTTCCCATTTAAATCATTGGCTATGGGTCTGTTATCTTGAAGATTGTGTAAAAAAGTTGGAGGATGAGTAGCAATGTCAAATAATCAAATAATTTATGGAAACAATAATATTCAAATTGGCGGTAACGTAAAAATAGAGGAAACTTCTGGATTACCTGGTGATTATACCATTCAGTGCCTTAATTGTAAGCATATGGTATCGTTTTTAGCGGAATCATGCCCAAAATGTGGTCATCCTGTTGCTCTGCATTTAAAGTCTTTACACATCCAAAAGATAAAAAGAGAAATATATAAAATTATATTAATTCTCATCGGAGCATTAATTATACTATATAATATTATTCACTTTTTTGGATCTTTTAAGATATCAAGCTTCTTATTTTTAATTATCTTTATAGCAATATTTATGTTAGCAACAATTGCCGATAATTTAGATAAAAATAATTCGATAAAAGATAAATTTAAATAAGCCCTTTTTCCTTCAATATCTGTCTCGCCTCAGCATTTGAAAACCTTAAATACATTGCTGTTGTTGTAAGTGCACTATGTCCTAAGAGGTTCTGAACAATAGTTACAGGCACACCTGCCCGAAGTAGCTCTATTGCCCTTGTATGTCTTAATATGTGAGGATGGCTTCTTTCTTTAGGAATATTTGCCTTTGCAGAGATCTCATAGAATTTCTTTCTGAAGTTTGTTTGATTGAGTATAAAGACTTTCCCTTTCATTTCAGGATATTCAGCAATATATCTGGCAATCTCTGAAATAAGCTCAGCAGGAACAGGAACTATACGATATTGTTGCTTTTTCTGCTTTAGCGTCTTTATGCGAATTTCATAATTCCTGAAATCAATATCTGTCTTATCATCAATCTTATATACCTCTCCATGTCTTGCGCCTGTATAGCGAAGTGTAAGAAATGTAAGCCAGTAACGGCCTCTCTCCTGTCTTCTAACATGTTTTTCCTTTGATTCATACCAGGCCATCCACGCCTCTGTGAGCCTGTTAACCTCATCATCATTTAAGTATTGAATATTACTGCCCTTTGGCATCAAAAGGCTGTTTCTATACGGAACCAGCATATTCTCACCTCCTGTTTAATTATACTTGTTAGCTTTAAAAGAAATCAAGTATTTAATATGCAAAAAAAATATAAATTTTGTTTTCCTTATGAGTGTTACCGCTATATTACTGCACTAAAATATATCTTTTCGAGTATTTATTTTCTTTTCTAAAGGTTTATAAAGGGAGTGATGGTTTTGTAAAGTTATCAAGCGTTATTCTGGAAGTCAAAAAGTTTTCCACAGGTTTTCCACATTTTTGGCCATTTTTTTCATTTTCCATCTTGATAACCGTTTTCCGCATCTGATGAGGCTTTTCGCAAAATTTCACGGCCTTTATACTTTTAGTCTTATTAAAGATATAAGTTAGATTTAACAATC
>ENA-UOYA01000701-UOYA01000701.1-activated-sludge-metagenome-genome-assembly--contig:-NODE-701-length-40151-cov-62.019827_pt1 | contig 40151 bp, 35 predicted proteins | sample MGYA00238163_ERZ764804 | MGnify/ENA primary metagenome ERZ764804 (study PRJEB28919, sample SAMN05720223) | activated sludge metagenome | isolation source: Anaerobic digester | place: Hong Kong...
CTTCAAGATTACATTGATTCCATTGATGATTTAAAGATAGACTTTTAAAATATATACCTTATTTCAGGAGCGCCATATATTTTTAAAATATTATTGACTATTTATTGTAAATATTTTATAAATAAGTGAGTAAAAATGTTAATTTTTACGGAGGGGATTTCCGATATTATGACTAAAATTAAAGGAGCTGAAAGATGAAACGATGGAGCATTTTATTTTCAATATTGTTGGTTTTCATCCTTGTAACACCAGTTCTTGCAGAAAGAAACTTTCTTATAGACTTTAACAATTTGGAAAATACAGAGTTAGACATAGTCAAAATAGCTGGACCTAATGCTTTTCAGTCAGTTAAAACTGATGAGGAAAGAAAGAATCTTCTTATTAGCCTTGAACCCAAAAATTGGGAAGTTCAACTCTCTCCTTCTTCCAGAACTATTGAGAATATTACAAACTCATATGTCCAGACAGTTAAAGTTACAAGAGGGCAGTATGCAGGGCAAACTGTTCTTGGAGCCAGGATTCATTTCCCTACAGAAAAATACAATGCATGGGCAAAGGTTATTCCTCCATATGAAATCCCTTCATATGAACCATCCAATGATCAGGATACTATAGGCAACAAATATGTTGGAAAAGGTGTTTTGAGAAATGTTGGTGCCATTAAGAATTTAATGGTTACAGTTCGAGGATTAAATTTCCCACATTCCCTTACCATCAGACTCAAAAACCAGAATGATGAGTATATTGATTTCTTTGTTGGTTATCTTGATTTTGCTGGTTTTATCACAATCACTATCGATAACCCAAACTACATTTCAGATGTTAGAAAAAGAATGCTTAAAAAATATCCTCTTTATCCAGTTGAAGAGCCATATATAAAGTTAGATTCATTTATTGTATATCGTCATGGAGATCAAATCGGTGGAGATTTCTTGCTTTATGTTAAATCTATTGAGATGATTTACGATCTTGCTATACTCAAACAAGAACAAGAAATAGATGATGAAGAGATATGGCATATCCTTCGTGACAGAAGAGAAGCAAAGAAAAGAGCTGAAGCTGCAAGAGTAGGTATCATTCAGCTTCTCAGATGGGAAGAACAACAGAAGATGGCTACTGAGTCCTCTACAGAACAACCAGCCACCAAATAGATATTTATTTAAGCTCCTTATGCCGGGTTATACCCGGCATTTTTTTTGCTATCTATCCTGGATTAAGTCATTCACAGTAAATTATTTGTATTGAAAATTTAAATATTGAATGTAATTTATACCAGATCAAATAATATTTTAAGGATTTTATGTGAATTTATTCTCAAAGATCAAAGAACTTTTTTCAAAGTCGGATGATCTAAAAGAGATAGAAAAGAACCTTCTACTTGCTGATTTTGATTATGAACTCACTCAAAATCTTCTTGAGATAGTTAAAAAATTTCCAAAAGAGCAACGAGAAGAAAAACTCAGGCAAACTCTCTCGAATCTTATTATTATTGATGAAAATCCTATTATTGAGAATAAATTAAATGTTATACTAATTGCTGGAGTCAATGGTGTTGGTAAAACTACAGCCATCTCAAAACTTGCAAATTTTTATCTCAATAAGAATAAAACCATTCTTCTTGCAGCTGCTGATACATACAGGGCAGCAGCTATAGAGCAGTTATCTCATTGGGCTGATAGGTTGAAAATAGATTTAGTCAAACAAAAGCAGGGAGCTGATCCTGCTGCTGTAGTCTTTGATGCAATAGATAAATCAATAGGTAACAATAAGAGTAAATATGATATCCTTATAATAGATACTGCTGGCCGACTTCAAAACAAGGAAGAACTTATGCAGCAGTTGCAAAAAATAAATAAGGTTATAGATAAGAAAAAGACTCAATCTTTAGACTTAATTAACTGTAAGAGTATACTCATTATTGATGCTACTCTTGGGAAGAACTCAATAACTCAAGCTGAAATATTTCATAAGATGATTCATCTTGACGCATTTGCCCTGACAAAACTCGATTCTACTGCAAAAGGAGGTGCTATATTCACGATAAGTCACAAACTGAACCTTCCGTTAGCTTTTATATCTTTTGGAGAAAAGATCGAAAATTATATGGATTCTTCAGCACCGGAATTTAAAGAAACCATTTTAAATAAGATTTAATTCTATGTTTTTTTTGATAATTCTAACCATTTAAAATCTTATTTTGTTATCAGCTAATATAAACAAGAGTAAATTTTTTTAGCTAGGCCTTTATTTAAAATTTCATGTAATTCCAAATTATTAGAGGAAAATATGAACTATTTTGATTGGTTTTTTATTGCGATTATCATAGCCTTTTCCATCAAATCAATAGTCAATGGGTTCGTAAAAGAAATTATATTTGTTTTGAATATAATAATATCTATTCTTCTGGCTTTTGTAGTTTCTCCATATCTGGCATCATTTCTCCAATCAAAAGGATTTAATTTCTCTTTTGTAAAAACATTATCTATAGTTCTTTCATTTATAGCATTTTTTTTAATCTTAACTTTACTTACAAAACCTATCAAAATGCTTATCACTGAACAATTTGATAAATCCAACCTTGAATCAATCGATAAATTATCCGGTTTTATTTTTGGCATTATTCAGGGTTTATTTATATGTATCCTGATATTGATAATCTATGAAATTGGTATTAGAAAAATCAAATTTGAAGCCTTAAATAAGCTTATTGAAAGTTCGTTTTCTTATAAATTCTATGCAACAAATATTGCAAAATTACCAATTGTAAAAAATATTTTAAAACCTTGATTTAAATAACTTTCGATTTAAAAACGCTGGCTTTTAGCTTGAACTTTGAAATAATTATCATTGCTCAAAATAAAACTTATTTTAGTGATTTGATTTGCAATTCAATCAAGTCTGACTTTAAGAGCTAATATTATAAAGTTTTTTAAAGCTTTTAGTTCTAAGACCAGCTTTTATATAGAATAATTACTATTAAGCAAAATTATAAAAACAAAGAAATGAACATAAGAACATTAGAAAAATTAGATTTTAAAAATATAATTGACCTTCACAAACAGTACATAAACACCATATATGGCAGGGAAAGACTTTCAAATATTGAGTTTTTCAAGGATAAAAAGCAGCTGGAAGAAGAATTATTTCTGGTCGATGAAATCCTTGCATTTATAATTTCCGGTAAAAAGCTTGACATATACGGTTTCCCGGACATACGTAATTCCATTGGACTACTTAAAGGTGGTTTTACTCTTGAAGTGCCTGATGCATTTGATTTTTTTAACTTTTTGTGCAGCGCTGATAGACTTATAAAAAACATAAACAGGATAGATACTCCGATCTTTTCAAGTAGATTCAGAACAAATTTTACTTTTACAACTCTGGTAAGTGAAGTTGAAAAGATCTTTACATCCGATGGACAGATATCTGATAAAGCTTCTGCAAGACTTGAAAAAACCAGAAAGGAGATTAAAAATCTTACTCTATCTTTTGATTCAATATTAAACTCTTCTGTCAACAAGTATAAAGATTCACTTGTGTCTGATAACTATATCATTAAGGATAATAGATATTTACTTCCCGTTAAGACAAACAGGATTAAGTCGGTAAATGGAATTATAGCAGGGTATTCAGACTCCGGTCATACTATATTTATTGAACCAATTGAGATTGTTGAATATAATAATAAATTTTATGAGCTAAAAGCAGAAGAAGAAGATGAGATTTCCCGAATCCTTTTTGTGATCTGCGAAAAATATAGGGCATCACTCGAAAACATAAACTGGTTTATTGAAAAACTTGGGTATCTTGATTTTTCATATGGAAAAGCTCTGTGTGCCTTTGATAAAAAATTTAGCAGAATTGAAATTTCGGATGAAAAAAACTTCAGGCTCATCCAATTTTATCATCCCAGTTTACTAAATCCAGTAAAGAATAATCTTGAATTTGGAGGTGATAAAAACTTTGTCATAATAACAGGACCAAATACTGGTGGAAAATCTGTACTGTTGAAGGCTGTTGGAATCATTCAACTATTATTTCAAGCTGGTTTTTTTACTCCAACTTCAATAGGTTCTTCTCTACCAATAATGGATGATATTCTTGTGGATATAGGAGATCTGCAATCCATTGAAGAATCTTTATCCACATTTTCATCTCATATTTTAACAATTAATGAAATACTTTCAAAAGCAAATAATAAGACTTTAGTGCTAATTGATGAACTTGGCACTGCCACTTCCCCCCTGGAAGGAGAAGCTTTAGCAATATCAATTCTGCAACATTTAATCCAAAAGAAAGCTTATGGAATTATAACATCACATTTTGATAATCTTAAAGTATTTGCAATGCAAAACGAAAATACACTTATCGGAAGCATGGGATTCGACGAAAAACAACTTGTTCCTAGGTACATTTTAATGATGAATATACCAGGCTCCTCATATGCTTTTGATATAGCAAAAAAACTCGGTTTGCCTGATGATATTATTTCTAATGCAAAAAATCTTGTCTCCTTTAATAAAGAAAGTGATACAGTTATAAAAAAGCTCTCCCAGCTTTATTTAGAATTAAAAGAAAAAATGGAGATCATTGAAAATAAAGAATATGAACTTTCAAAAAGAGAATCAGAGATTAAGATTCTTAAAGAAAAATATGATAAGACTGAGAGAACTATCAGAAAAGAGTTTGAACAGGAATTTCAAGAAAAGTTTAAACAATTTAGAAAAGAAATAGAACAGGAAATAGCTTCTCTTAAAAAAGAAGGATATCAAAAAGATTCATCTAAAAATATAGCCTCAATGATGGATAAATATAAAGAAAGTTTGGAAGGGAATGCTGGAACTTTTGATAATTCAGGCTATAATAGAGATGTTGAAAATATGGAGAAAAAGAACTATATTGATTCATCTAGAATAAACTCTTCTATAAATATGCAATCCTCTTTAAAGATTGGGGATAGGGTAGATGTTAAGTTGTTTGGTAAAAAAGGAGTTGTTACAGAAATAGGAGATAAAAAAGCTAAAGTTAAAATAGATAATTTCATATTTGAGATTCCAATATTCGATCTTATTAAAATAAGAGAAAAAGAAGAGTCAAAATCACAAAAGACTAATAACTCTTATGTTCCAGCTAAAAATATTCCTATGACACTAGATATCAGAGGCAAAAGTGTTGCTGAAGCTGAAGAAATATTAAATGAGTATTTTAATCAACTTGCCTTAACAAATCATAAAAAAGTTTACATAATTCATGGGAAAGGTTTAGGTATACTATCAGAATTTGTGCATGACTACTTGAAAAATATAAAAATTGTCGATTCTTTTTCTTTTGCAAAACCAGAAGAAGGAGGTACAGGATGTACCATAGTAATTTTAAAAAATTAGAAGATCTTAAATCTATTGCAGAAAAGACCTTAAATTATGATGTTTTGCTTGAAAGTGTCAATTCTATCTTAAATGAAAAATGGTGTGAATCAATTAAACTTGGTTCGGAAGTTGAAGATAACAAATTTGAAGAGCTTTCTTTTGTGAGAAATACATTCGACAAGAAACTCAGATTTAAAATAGGTGGATGTGGAGCTAAAAATGATATTAGAGTTGTATTTCAAAATAAAGTTGATGTAATAACTTTGCCTATGGCAGAATCAAGATATGCAATCGAAAATTTTCTTGAAAATATAGAGATCTATAGAAAAACCCAAACACCATTTCCAATCCTTGCTATGAATATAGAAACGATGACCATTGCAAATAATTTACCTGATGTAAAGGATCTACTTTCAAATTTTTCTTCATTTACAATAGGAAGGAGCGATCTTTCAGGATCAATGAATGTAAATGTTAATGATCCTTTAGTGGATAAAAAAATTTCTGAAATCCTTGATTTCATTCATCATAATTTTCCTACAGCAAAAATTTCTATTGGAGGAAAAATTACACCAAAAGCAGCTATACATCTATATGAAAATTTCAAAGATCAATTTAATTTTCTAAATACAAAATTTATATATATTTTACCTGATGAAAATATTGAGGTAATTGTACTAAAAGCTCTTGAGCTTGAGATCTTATTATATGCACTTTTCTATTATAATGATTACAGAAATAAAGATGAGTTTATAGATTTTGCGAAAAATAATATGAATAGAATGAATTCATAGTTTAATCTAAATATTTAAGGATTTTTTATGTATAGAGTAGTTGTAGGTATTGAAGTTCATGTACAAATAAAAACAAAAACAAAAGCTTTTTGCAGGTGTTTAAATACTATATCAATCGAACCAAATAAAAATATATGCCCTATCTGTATTGGTGAACCTGGCACTCTTCCAGAACTTAATAGACAGATGGTTATCAAATCTTTAACAGCAGCTTTAGCTTTGCATTGCAAAATTAATGAGACATTTCATTTCGATAGAAAAAATTATTTTTATCCTGATCTTCCTAAAGGTTATCAGATAACTCAATATGAAGTACCAATAGGATATGATGGTTATCTAACAATCTTCACTGATGATTCTTCAAAAAAGATTGGCATAGAGAGGATCCATATGGAAGAAGACACAGGAAAAATGTTACATGATTATCAATACTCTACCACTTTGATTGACTACAATAGAGCAGGGATCCCACTGGTTGAGATAGTCTCTAAACCAGATATGGGAAATTCAGATGAAGCGGTAGCATATGTAAAGATGCTAAAAAGAACTCTTGAATACCTTGAAGTTTCAGATTGTTCACTTGAATCTGGATCAATGAGATGTGATATTAATATATCTGTTAATAAAGAAAATACTCCTCTTTCACATAAAGTTGAGATAAAAAATCTTAATTCGTTTAATGCAATAAAAAAATCCATAGAATACGAAATAAAAAGACAGACTGAAAATTTAGATAAAGGTCTTAGTATTGAAACTGAAACAAGACTTTTCAACACACAAACCAATAAGACCGAAGTTATGAGAACTAAAGAGTTAGCTGCAGACTATAGATACTTTCGAGAACCAGATATACCTGATATAACAATAGGAAAAGAAGATTTTTTAACAGGTCAAAAGGCAATAAAAGAGCTGCCTGAAGATATGATAAAAAGATTTAGAAAGGATTATTCCCTTACACTTTATTTATCAGATCTTCTAACATCTGATAAAAAGATAGCAGAATATTTTGAAAAAACTGCTAAGATATGTAATGAACCTTTGAAAACTGCAAATATTATCACAACTGAAATATTTGGCTTTTTGAATGATAATTCTATTTCAATAGATAAGATAAAATTGACTCCAGAAGATCTTGCTGAACTTATTGGTTTGATTTCAAAAAATAAAATTTCATATAAAGCATTTAAAGACAGGATAAATGACCTTCTAAGTGGTAATCTTGATATTGAAAGTTTTATTTTAGAATCAGCAATAGTTACAGATGACATAAAAATTGCAGAAGTCGTAAATAAAGTCATTAATGAGCAGAACGATGCAGTAGAGAAATACCTTAAAGGAAAGGAAAGTGTATTTATGTTTATTGTTGGACAGGTCATGAAAGAGCTTAAAGGAACAGGAGAAATAGAAAAAGTCAAATTGCTCATTAAAGAAAAACTTGATTTATTAGCCAGGAATCAAAAACCTGAGCAATAAACGTGGTAATATAGCAGCAAAGAACTTTACTTTTTTTCCAAATTTATTTAGCCTTATTGTAGAGAGCTAAATTTCTATATAAAATATTAGTAATAATATATGTTAAAAGAAGGTTTTATGAAACATTTAAATAGTGATAAGGTTTATAAATATATACCTAAAGATCAAAAAGAGAATGAAAAGGCAAGACAACCTGCAAATAATACTATTGCGAAACCAAATAATACTGAAACTTCCAGGGAGGAGCTTAACTCTAAAAACAGAACATTCAGTAATGTGAAAAATAATCCTGATTTAAATAAAAATCATCCTGATGATAAAAACAATAATTATAAAAATGATAAAAACCCTGACTTTAGTGCAAATAATGATAGAAAATACAATTTGAATTCTTCTTCAAACAATAATAATCACTTTGATTATAATGTGGAAGACAAAAACCAGGATTACGAAAATCACTTTTATTATAAACATAATAAACATACAATTGATGAAAAAAGGTTAAATCAAAAAAAAAGGTTTACACATTATACACCAGCATCTAACAATAAATATTTCAACAATAAATCGCAAAAAACAAATATTTTTTGTTCAAGATGTAATAAGGAACTTTATGACCTTCTAAATAGTTTCTACAATGAAGAAAAAAATGAATATTACTGTTTTGATTGTGCTTTAGCTGAAGTTAAGGAAAAATTACAACCTGATCCGAAAAACAGGATAATATATCTCGGAGCTGGCACTTTTGGAGAAGTAAAAGAAATTAAAAGTGAAAAAAAATTTATGATTCTTAAAAGAATTCGATATTTAAAACCAAAATTTGAAAAGTTTGCTGTTAATTATTTACCAAACGAAGATGAATGATTACAGATCATAATATTAATTAAATATAGATTTAAGAATAATTTGAATCTATAAAAAAAAATATTTTAAGGTAGCAAAGTGAATAAATGTTTTAATCTGGAAAAAAGGTCGAAAAATAGCAAAGCACGAGCAGGAAAACTGATACTGCCGCATGGAGAAGTGGAAACTCCAATATTTATGCCAGTTGGAACTACTGGAACTATTAAAGCGTGTACATGGGAACAGATAAAAGAATTGGATTATAAATTAATTCTTGGGAATACATATCATCTATATTTAAGACCTGGTAAAGAGGTTCTGGACCATTTTAATGGCCTTCATAATTTTACTACCTGGGATAGAAATATTCTAACAGATTCTGGTGGATTTCAAGTATTTTCATTAAGTGATTTTAGAAAAGTTACAGATGAGGGTGTCATATTTGCTTCAGTAATTGACGGTTCCAAGCATTATTTCACTCCTGAATCAGTCATTCAGTTTGAAAATACTATTGGATCAGATATTATGATGCCTCTTGATGAATGCACTCCAATACCAATAGATTATGATATTGCTAAAAAAGCCATGAATAGAACTTTTAACTGGCTTATAAGATCAAAAAAAGAGTGGGAAGAAAAGGTTTTAACTTCAAATAAAATGCATTATCTTTTTGGTATTATTCAAGGTAATCGTTATTTTGATTTGAGAAAACTTTCGGCAATAAAAACAACAGAACTTGATCTACCTGGTTATGCTATTGGTGGACTTTCAGTTGGTGAAGATAAACAAACGATGTATGATATTATTGAGTTTCTCGATGATTTAATCCCGCTGGAAAAGCCGAGATACCTTATGGGAGTTGGCAAACCAGAAGATATTCTTGAAGCAGTAGCAAGAGGAGTTGACATGTTGGATTGTATTTTTCCAACAAGAGCTGGAAGAAATGGTTCATTCTTTACAAAATATGGGCAGAAAAGCATTAAAAATATGTCATATAAATTTTCAGAGCAGCCTCTTGATTCAGAATGCAATTGTTATGCATGCAAAAATTTCACAAGTTCCTATATACGACATCTCTTTAGATCCGGTGAAATAACTGCTATGACTTTGCTTTCAATACATAATCTAGCATTTCTAAAAAGGCTTACTGAAAACATAAGAGTTGCTATCCTGGAAGATAGGTTTGAAGTTTTTAAGAATGATTTTTTAAATAGTTATCATCAAAAAGAAAGTGAATATTGATCATTATTTTCTATTTTTTTCATGGATAGAACAATCATATTTATTAGCATGTTTAAAAAGGAATTCAAGAAGATTAGAGTGGATAATTAAATAAATACAATGAATAATAAAACGACATGAATAAAATAATGCATAAAGAAATGCAAAATACTATTTAATGAGGACAAAATATGGATAAATCAATTGATCAAAATCAAACTTCAAAAAGAATATTGAAGATTAATGATAAGGAAATAATTCTTATAGGAACAGCTCATGTGTCTGATCGAAGTGTTAAAGAGGTAAGAGAAGCAATAGAAGAATATAAACCTGACTCAATAGCAGTAGAGTTATGTCAATCAAGATTTGATTCTTTAAAAGATAAGAATAGATGGGAAAACCTTGATATCATTAAAGTCATAAAACAAGGGCAGGGGTTTTTATTATTTACATCCATGATTTTATCTTCTTTTCAGAAACGAATTGGTCTTGACCTTGGGACCAACCCTGGTGAAGAGATGATAACAGCTATACAAATGGCTGAAGAAAAAAATCTTCCAATAATACTTGCAGATAGGGATATAAACACTACTTTAAAAAGAGCATGGGCTCTTTCAAAATTTAAGGATAAGATAAAAATTATAGATTTAATAATTGAAAGCATTTTTACCAGGGAAAAAGTAACAGAAGAAGAGGTCAAAGATCTGCTGGAAAACAATGATTTGCTTTCTTCCATGATGGACGAATTTTCTCAACAGCTACCATCTGTGAAAAAAGTATTAATAGATGAAAGAGATACATTTATTGCTGAAAAAATAAAGAACGCAAATGGTAAAAAAATACTTGCAGTAGTTGGTAAAGGGCACCTTGATGGAATAGTAAAAAAGATAGAATCCAATTATGATTATGATCCTTCAATAGAGACTGTTCCAGCAAAAAAAGGAAAGACCTCGCTAATTGGTTGGCTTTTGACAATATTAATCTTAGGAATATTTGCAGCTGGCTTTTTTACAAAGGGTCCCAAAGTGGGTATAGAAATGTTGAAATACTGGGTATTAATAAGTGGATTTTGCTGTTCAGTCTCTGCTCTTTTAGTGATGGCTCATCCACTAACTATTTTATCAGCCTGGCTTATCGCTCCAATAACAACGCTAAATCCGGTAATTGGAGCTGGTATGTTTTTATCAATAATTGAAGCAGTTTTACGTAAGCCAAAAGTTGCTGATTTTGAAAATATTTCAGAAGATGTAACAAAATTTAAGGGTTTTTTCAAAAATCGGATATTAAGAATACTTGTCATCTTTATAGTTACATCAATAGGAGCTTCTATAGGAACTTTTATAGGAATTCCATGGATAACATCACTTTTAAAATAGCGATATAATTAAATATGGATTAAATTTCCTTTAAGTAGTCAGGTATATTAAATGGAATTATACTTTATTATAATCAAATAACCATATAGATATGATTATTTATAACTATTATTTTACAAATAAATTGTTATACAACATTGTTTGAAAAATATTAAACATAAAAATAAAGCATATGGGCATCAAAACAAATATTATTGATCTTGCAAATTTTAAGAATCTCTCAGAAGATACTATTAAAGAAAAAATGTTAAAAGCAATAGAGCAAATAAATAAAGGCGAAGTAATAGCCTTTCCAACTGAAACAGTCTACGGGCTTGGAGCAAATGCTTTTAATGAAACAGCTGTTGAAAAAATATTTAAAATTAAAGGCAGACCAGCTGATAATCCACTAATAGTGCATGTTTGTTCCATCAAACAAGCTGAATCTATTATAGATTTTAATGATTTCATATATAAAAACAATAATAACAAAAATACTGAAACAATAAGAGATGAAAATCAAAATAAAAAAGATAATATTAACTTTCAATTTTTAAGCAAAAAAGTGCTTTTAGATAGATTTCAAAAAGCTCAATCTCTATGGCCTGGACCTATTTCATTTATATTTCCTGCAAAAAAAGATAAGATACCTTCAATAGTCAGAGGTGGTTTATCAACGATTGCAATAAGGTTACCAGATCATTTATTGGCTCAAGTATTGATAAAAAACTCTTTTCCTCTTGCTGCACCTTCAGCAAATATTTCTGGCAAACCTTCCTGCACAAATTCTATAGATGTTATTAACGATTTTAACGGTAAAATCTCATATGTTATCGATGGTGGACATAGTGTATATGGTATAGAATCAACCGTAGTAGATTGCACTTCTATAATACCAACCATCCTGCGACCTGGATTTATAACTCAAGAAGATCTATATCCTATATTTTCAGATATTGAATATAGTGATGCTTTAAATTACAACATAATTGAAAAAGATGGTTCTTTAAAAAGTTCACCAAAATCACCTGGGATGAAATATACTCACTACAAACCAGAAGCAAAAGTTGTACTTCTTGGAAAAAACGAAGATAAATATTTCCTGTCAAATATAGCAAAATCAAGCAGCAAAAAGATTTATATGATGAAGCCTCTGGATTTTTCTTTTGATATAAATAATAACGAACCTTTTAAAAATTTAAAAAACAAGAAAATTCTTATATTAAAGCATTCAGATCTCTTTGATCCATTATTTGAAATCATAGAAAGATTCTCATCAGATACAAAAATTATAAATTTTTTAGATTCTTATAGCTTTGCACAAAAATTTTATGCCTTATTCAGACAGGCTGATAGAGAAAATAGAGAATATATCTTTATTGAACCTTATGGATTTTCAGGATTTGAACTTGCAATAATGAATAGACTTCAAAAGGCAATGGATGAGATATGGACTTTTTAACCATAGAAAATGAAGTTGAATCAGAGTATAGAATCCAGCGATCAAGATTTATTGGTTTTTTATTTCCAATAAAAAATCAGGATGATTTTTATAATAAATATTGTAATATAAAAAAAATATACTTCGATTCGACTCATATTGCTTTTGCTTATAGGTTAATTGATAAAGGAAATAATATAGTAGAACATTACAGTGATGATGGAGAACCTGCTAAAACTGCTGGATATCCTTTATTATATATTTTAAAACAAAAGAAACTAATTCAAGCAGGAACTCTAGTTGTAAGATATTTTGGTGGAATTAAACTTGGAACCGGAGGTCTTTCTAAAGCTTATTCTACAACTTTAATAAATGCTTTAAATTCAGTAGAACTTATGATTTTCCAGAAAAGAATCGATATAAAAGCTATAACAGTCAATGATAAACAGTACAAGCTTGTTGAGATCTGTAAAAAATTAAATGCCAATAACTTAAGGATCGAATATTTAGAAGATCGAACTATAATTTACTTTACAATTGCTGAATCAAATCTTGAAATTCTTAAAAATAAGCTAAATTTTGATAGGGATATTGAAATCAATATAATTTGAAAAAACTAAATAAATATCAAAAGAAAATGAAAAAATATATTCAACTATAATATCAAAAGAAGAAAAAAACTATGCATTAATAGTTTTTGAAAATTGGGAGAAAAAAATGTCAGATAATTTTAGTAAAAACAAAATCTCTTTCGAGGGAGAAAGAAAAACTGCTGCAATAATAGACTTAAATGCTATTAGAAAAAATATAACGGGTATCAAAAATAAAGTTGGTGAAAATGTTTTGATATGCCCTGCTGTTAAAGCAAATGCATATGGGCATGGAGCAGTAGAGATCTCTAAAATGTTTGAAAAGGAAAAATTAGCAAATTATCTGGGTGTTGCAACCGTAGAAGAAGGAGTTGAACTTCGTAATGCAGGAATAAAACTGCCAATACTTCTATTTGGTGTAACATTTAAAGATCAGCTAAATCTATCTATCAAAAATGATCTGACTCTTGCCGTAGTTAATATGCAAACTTTAATGGAAACTGTTGAAATTGCAAAAAAAATGAATAAAAGAGCTACGATTCATCTCAAGGTAGATACTGGAATGGGGAGAATCGGTTGCAAGCCATCTGAAGCCTTAAATATAGTTAAAAATGCATACAACTATAAAGACTTTGTGTATCTTGAAGGTCTCTTTACACATTTTCCAAAATCGGACGAAAAAGATAAAACATTTTCATACAAACAAATAGAGATTTTCAAAAGTTTGAAACAACAAATCGAAAAAGAAAATATTCATATACCAATCTATCATATGGCTAACTCTGGTGCAATTCTGGATCTAAAAGAAAGTTATTTTGATATGGTAAGACCTGGGGTTATGGCATATGGGTATTATCCGTCTGATGAAACAACTGAATCTATTAAATTATATCCTTCAATGCAAGTTAGAACAGAGATTGCTTTTATAAAAAAAGTGGAAAGTGGAACTCCAATTTCTTATGGCGGAATATATGTGGCACAAACAGATAGATATATAGCATCTTTGCCAATAGGTTATGCTGATGGCATTAATAGACTTCTTTCAAATAAACATAATGTTTTGATAAATGGTAAACAATATAAAATCGCAGGTAGAATATGTATGGACCAGATTATGGTAGATCTCTGTGATGATTTTTATGATGTAGGAACACAGGTAATTATTTTTGGCTATGATACAATTACAGCATCAGATGTAGCTCGTGAAGTTGAAACCATACCATATGAGGTAACTTGCTGGATAAGTAAGAGAGTAAAAAGATACTATATCAACAATTAAAAATAAATTTGGATATTTATCTTTTTAAATAGATTTTCAATCATTTCATTTTCATTGCATCTTTAATTCTTCTTTAATTTTTCCTGAATTGTTTTCCAAAATTTTATCTAAATTATTAAATTTTCAAATGGATATAGATATAGATATGTTTGAAGGTAAGTGTCTTAATTAATTTATGATAATTTATAACTCCTTTTTAATTAAGTTATATAATTTTATAACATTTAATTTATTGTAAAATATAGATGCTTTTAATAATTATAAAGTGTAATTTTTATACAATATTATAAAATATCATAACATTTAAATTGAGTTAAATATACATTCATCATGTGGAAATTCAATTAAGAAGTATAATATATTGCAACAATCTATCATTTATTAAAACTAAAATTATAAAACTTCATACAAATATTCAAATCTGATTAAAAGTTCTATTTAGCAGCAACATTTAGAAAAATCGTGAAGTCAAATTTTCTTATTAATATATAGAAATGAACGATTTTAGATATTGAAATGACAAATAAGGAGTTTTGTATGTCCACATATACATCAAAAAACAAAATTTCAGAGAGCAAAAATGAATTAGTTAATGAATCAAGCAAGCAAAAAAAGCAGACTTTGTTGACTATTATTCTCATATTTTTCTTAATACTCTTGCTTTTATTTTCTGTTCTGGTAAGTAACAAATTTACAATCACCTCAATTGATATCAAAGATTCAAATAAACAACTGGATCTATCATATCATGATTTGAATGGAAAAACAGCTACTGCACCTTCTGAAGTACCAATAAAAACAGAAGAAAAACCTGTAGAGATAACAAAACCAATTGAAACAACTAAACCAGCTGAAACACCAGCACCTGTGAAGCAAGAAGAAAAAGCCACACAAAAAGCAACAACTGAAAAAACTCAAACTACCCAAAAACAGGCAATAACACCTTCTGAAGCAAAGGTAGGTGTAGACGGGAAAATCATCACAGCATATAATATTCAAAAGTATCATGACATTTTGTTAAAAGAGTTTGCAAATAAAGAAATTTTGAACTATCAGATAGTATGGGGTGACACATTATGGAAAATTGCCATGAAATTCAATACATCAGCTCATACTCTGTATGTTTTAAATGCCTTATCAAATCCTGATCTAATTATAGCTGGAAAAAATCTTAAAGTTGTTAAAAACTTTATTTTACAAAAAGAAAGAACTGAATTTTTGCTAAATCAAGCCATTAAAAACAAAACAAGCTTGAACTATGGTTTTGAAAGAATCTCCCAATTTACAATTCAAAATTCACATTATCATTTACTTTACAAAGAAGAATATTTGACAACTTTAATTTAAGTTGTAGTAGATATTTAAAAAAGCTAAAATATTGGTTTACCAAAAAAATCAAAAACAGATTAAACGATACTTAGTTAAACTATGAAAAAGAGCAAATTATTTATATCTTTTTTTATCTTATTTATCGCTTTTACTATATTTATATCAGCAACTGAATATTGGGAATATAAATTGCTTGGTGACAGATATTTTTACCTTAAAGATTATGCAAAATCTATCGAATACTACGAAAAAGCATTGCAATTAAATCCAAATTATCCAGAAGTTTACTTTAAACTTGGTCAAATTTATAAAATAAAAGGTTTATTTGACATAGCTTTATTTTATTATAATAAGTCTATAGAACTTAAAAATTATTTTCAAATAAAAGAATCGGTTACACTTGTTTATTATGATATTTCGGAAATCTACTTTTATCAAAAAAAATACAGCAAGTTTTTGACTACATTAGAAACTCTTTTATCAAGTGATAGATACTATCAATATATAAACATACAGTATTTCAGAATCATAACATCTATACCGAGAGAGTATTCAATATATTCAAAAGCTTACTTTAGAATAGGGTATTATTATTTCTTTTCTGGAATGTATGAGAAATCAATAAACTATTTTTTATATTCCTATCACTTAAAATATAGAGAAAGTGTATCTTATTGGCTTTTATCAAAATGTTTTTTTTCAATAGGTGATCAATCCGAGTATAAAAAAACAGAATCAATAGCATATCAAACTTCAAAAGAATTACAAAAATTTGATGAAAAGATAAAATGGAAAAAAATCCCACTACAAAAAGAATACCTGATAGCAATAGAAAAGTTTATAAATGAATTTCATGGCTATTATTATCTTGCTGATTAATTTTAATAATATTTATAATCAATAACATTTATAATCATTGCTTTTCATAAAAAGCTTCCAGCATTTTTTCATTTATTTATTTAACATTTTGTAATGTACAAACTATACAATATTAGCGTTAAGAATATATAATTAAAATATCCATTATATTCATTATATTCATTATATCTATTTAATATATCCATCATATCCATTTAATTCATAGCTATATTTAATTGTATAACTCTCCAGAAAATTATGATTTTAAATAACAAATAAAACTTTTGCATTTAAAGGTATATTGAAAAGGTTCTAATTGTTCAAAAATGAATAAAATCTAATCTATAATTAACTTCTCATAAGATACATTATGTTAACTACAAAATATTTTTATATATCTATCTTTCTTTCAATTTCATATATTACAGGCAACTATGAATTCGACACTCTATCATGATATTAACATCAGGCAAATCTTTAAGACTGCTTTTTTTTAATAAAAAAGGCAAATCTTTAAGACTGCTTTTTTTTAATAAAAAATCATATCGACATAGGAAGAAGTCGATGCTGCCAGTAAAGCACCATAATTTAGATTAAAATCTATAAAAGAACCCACTGGATATTTATCAAAATTTCTTAAAAGCTGAAGTTCGAGATGATCTGAACTTGCTCCGAGTATTGCAATATCATCATCTATAGGTTTTAAACCTTCTACTAGCAGATCCTGTCTCCCAGCTGATACTATTATCCTGAGCATTTTTCCCTTATCTTCAAATGCAACAGTTTCACCAAAAGCATTCTGAGCTCCATGACCAATTGGTTTAGATGGTTTCCAATATTTCTCTATGACTTCAATAGATAGTTTTACAGTGTCCTGCCTTAATTCTTTAATAGGGTTTCTATTTAAGACATTAACACCAAGTATCAAGCTCTCCCCTATCCTGAAATGATTTACAGTATCTGGCATTTTGCCTTCAAAAAAAAGTGGTAAGCCAGAAGAATTTGATCCAGAAAGATATTTTAGTTTGAGATTGAAATCAGTATTTATAGAGTCAAAGAGGTCAACCATGAGTTGCATATTTTCAGTATCAGGCACAATACCACCATAGCATGCAAGATTTGTTCCAATACCTATAAGGTCAATATTTGAAAACTTCAAAATCTTTTCAACCAGAGGGAAAACCTGATCATACCACTTTTTTTTATCTATAATTTTTGCATCTTCAGGAATAACCCCTTCTCTTAAATCGCCGACATCAATCATTAATATTACATTGTGTTTTTTCTTTTGCTGTTTTGCTGCAAAATCGAGAGCTTCGATTTGAGGATAATTTGAAACTAAAGAAATATCAAAAAACTCTATTATCCTATTAACCTCTGAAATCGATGGTATTCTCAAGTTTAAAAACTGGATCTCTTTAGTTAGTCTTTTTTTATTATATAAATCATTGAATATTTTAGAATTCTTAATTTTTGCCATATTTTGCCATCTTGAATCAGCTATACCATCGCAACCATTTTCAATAAAGATCTTTGCAAGCTCAGGTGAACCGCACAGTACTTTCGTTACTCCAAAAAGAAATCCATTCTTTTGATGAATTTTATTTGATAGAAAAGATACATTATGAGAAATCGCATCGATGTTACAAAAAAGTTTACAACTCATAAAAACCTCGTATAAAATTTTATAACTTAAATTTGAGCCTATTATTAAGCAAACTCCAGACATTTTTTATTTCCAGAGATAGCTAAATATATTTAATTTCTAAAAATCTCTAAATTATAAATATATTTAAATCTCTAAATTATAAATATATTTAAATTAGATTGTTAAATTTCTAAAGATCGTTCTATAGATTGCAAAGCCAATTTTACGGCATCTTCTTTATAGTAATCGACCATCGTCCCGCAGGAAGATAAAATGTAATTTGTATCTATCAATACGCTTGAATTTTGCAGTGGAAGTAATTTTTTATAAACTTGATTAATCCTTATATTTTCAAGTATTGAGCGTGCATTTTTTAACCTGGTTAAAGCTCCTCCAGTCCCTATAATGTACTTGATAGCGGTTAGATCTTTGCCTTTTATATATGTTTTTCTTCCTTCAGGACCAAAAACTTCTATTATATGCCCCGCATGTCTTTCTACTGCTGTTTTAACAGCCTTATCCGTTAGTGTCAAAGAAAGATATACCTCATCATCAGAACCAGGCAATGGCTTCAAATGGTGCAAATCAACACCAACAGATTCTTCCTCAAGATATTTTTTGACATTTTCAGCATTAATGTAAACTCCAAGGTCCCCTTCTACAGTTCTTTTTGCTAAAGGTTCTGGAGCTATGAGAAGTTTTTTAAAATTTAAAGAACCTTCTGTCACTGAATGAACATCGGTTGTTGCACCCCCAACATCGATAACAAGAAGATCCCCTATTTTTTTATAAAGCTGCTCCGCTATTTTTAAAACCGCATAAGGTGTTGGAATTATATCTTTGTGAACTACCTCTTGAAGCTTATCTATCCCTTTTGCATGAATTATATGCTCGGAAAATAACTGCTGTATCGCAAGCCTTGTCGGTTCAATGTTGAATTCATCTATTGATGGGTAAACATTTGGTACTATTTTTAATAAAAATCTTGTACTTGAAAATACCTGCTTTATTTCATCTTCTAAAACCTTGTTACCAGCAAACAAAATTGGAATAGGTAAATCAAGTGAAGCTAACTTCTCAGCATTTTCAAGAATTATCTGCTGCTCTCCATAATCTGTTCCACCAGCAAAAAGGATCATATTTGGTGCAGCTTCAACAATCTTGTTCAAGTCTGTTTTTGTGAGAACGCCAGCAGTAAGATATTTTAATACGGCACCGGCACCAAGAGCTGCTTCTTTGGCTGCTCTTGCAGTCATCTCCCAGGTTAAGCCGGTAGCGACCATCTTAAGTCCGCCGGCTGCAGAAGAATTTGCCAGAACTTCCCCTGTATCAAGACTATCAAAACCAGCTTTTTCCATAAGGTCTTTTTTCGCGTTTTCAAACCCTTTTCGAACATCAGAATCGACCGTAGTTAAAGCAATCCCCTGACCTACGTGGGATACTCTGTCAGTTCCAAGATGATTAAATCCATTCACTTTAGTAATGGTCGATCCAATTTCAACAATTAAAAGATCAATATTCATAAATACCTTCAATTCTTAAATTTTTTAGAAATAAAAAATGCTAAAAGCAAGTACTTTTAAGTAATTTGTATAAAAATTAAAGTTCATTGCTTTCTCTTATCTTGTTTGCAATATTGTTAAGTTCATCAAAGCTTACTTTTTTACCAGATTTTGTACATATATAACCCTCATATTTTTCAAAAAATATTGTATCTTTTGCAAGAATTTGCTTGAACTCTTTTTCAACACCATGCAAAGGATATAACTTTATATGGGCATGGTTTATCCCCATGCCTTCCATAACCATAGCCACTCGATTAACATTTAACCCTTTTTCAAGTATTTTTACAACTTTTTTTGTAAATATCATGAGTTTTAAGTAAAATTGATCTGGCATTTCAAATATATAGGAATCATAATGTTTCTTTGGCAATATTAAAGTCATACCATAAGTATTTGGCATTGTATCAAGAATAGCTATAAACTCTTCATCTTCAAAAATTTTAGCAGATTGAATTTCGCCATCTACGATTTTACAAAATATACAATTATTTTCCATTTTTATATCCTTATTTATTATTATTAACTATTTCTATCATAATCAGCCTTTACAATATATTTTTCAGAATTTCGGTACTGTCAAGTGGTTTATGTAAAATTCTATGTGACTAATAATTACTTTTAGTAATAGATGCATATTTAAAAGGATTATTCCATTTTAATGGCTATATAATCTATTTCCAATCATTTAATATTCAAAATCTCTCTTCACAACTAAGTATAACATAGTATACACTAATAATCTTGACATTATAAAAAAGTATACTATTATTTTTCAGCTTAAAAAGACCAGCTTTTAATATTGTAATATTTCGTCCTATGTTTCTATCAACTTTAATTTCAATATACCACAAGAAAATAAATGGAAAAAAATAATAAGATAAACACCGATTTTGAAAATAGAAAAATGCCCCTGATTGAGCTTTTAACTTCTCAGGAAAATGTATTGCAGCTTGCGAAGACTAAAAATATAGAAAAATACCGATTCGCTCAGTTTTTTAAATGGATTCTGGAAAAAAAAGTTGTAAACCCTCAAAAGATGAGCAATATTCCCTTAAAGTTCAGGGATTATCTTGAAGAAACTATTGAAATAATCCCCTTTAAACTTGAAAAAAATCTTCATGAGGAAAAGACCAGAACAAATAAGCTTTTACTTGAAACTGTAGATAATTTTTTTATCGAGGTTGTTCTTTTAAATGATGATGATAGAACTACTTTATGCCTCTCAACTCAAATAGGTTGCCCTATGAATTGCTCATTCTGTGCTACTGGCAAGGCTGGCTTTGTGAGAAATCTTACTGCAAATGAGATGCTTGCGCAGTTTTTGCTGGTGCAGAGTATTGGCTATAAGGTTGATAACATTGTCATCATGGGGATGGGCGAACCTTTCCTGAACTTTGAAAATCTTAAAAAGTTTCTCATAGGTTTATGCAAAAACGATATCTCACCTTTTTCTCCTCGCAGGATAACTATATCAACCTGTGGAGTGGAGAATTTTACGGATCTTCTTTTAGACCTTGGTTTACCTATTAAACTTTCTATATCCTTACATTCTCCTTTTAATAAAACCAGGAAAAGCCTGATGCCAAATGCAATGGATTTAGAAAAATTATTTTTACAGTGCGAAAAATACCTTGACAGGATAGATAAGAGGATCACTTTCGAGTATTTGCTTATAGACGGACTTACTGATGATGATGAGTCTATAAACTTGCTTATCAAAATAGCTAAAAGATTCCATGCATTTTTAAATCTTATAGAGTTTAATGAAATAAAGGGAGTAAATTATAGATCTTCAACAAGAGAAAAACAGATTATCGATATACTTCAAGAAAATAATGTTGAATTCGCCATCAGGTATAAAAGAGGGAAATCTATAGATGGAGCCTGTGGACAATTGGTGTGGACCAGGATAAATGAAAAAAAATAGAACAGTCTTTTATCTTATCTTTACACTTATTTTTTTCTCCTCTTTTGAACTTGTTTCCAAGATGATTAATATTGATGCTTTCATCTTAACCGGTCTCAGGTTTTTCCTTGGTGGACTCTTTATCTTTCTTTTTAGCCCGGGCAATATTATTCTGGAATATTCAAAATTATCTAAAAATTTAAAATTTAAGGTTATTATATCTGGTTTTATAAATGTTTGTATGGCCATGTTGTTACTTCAAATATCGGTTAAGCTTGGCAATGCTTCGACTTCGGCTATAATAATAAGCTCAAATCCCCTATTCGTTTTTATATTCCTGGCAATAAAGGATTTTAGAGAAAGAAATAAATTTGCAGTTAAAAATATTTTTAAGCTTTTAATTCTTCTAGTTGGTATAATAGGGATTTTTATTATAATGTACAAACCAGATAAAGGTGATAATCTTCTTGCAATAGTTCTTGCAATAATTGCCTCTATCTCTTTTGCATACTATACGATCTATTCTCAAAAACTTTTAAAAAATGTTTCTCCTCTTACATTGAATTCAATTTCATTTGGTGTAAATGGTTTAGTTTTATTTATTGGATCTTTAATTTTTTCATCTAAATCAATTGGTGAAATATTTATAAATTTTGATATTATTCAACTTGTCCTGTTGATAATACTTTCATTTGGAATAACAGGACTTGCTTATATAACCTACTTTAAAGCTCTTATAAATATTGACGCTGGGACTGCATCTTTAGTATTTTATTTAAAACCTGTGGTTGCAACATCTTTAAATTATTTTATTTTACATGAAGCAGTTGGTTTACCAAAGATAATTGGTATTATTTTAATACTTCTGACTCTTTTTTTATATAACGGTCTAAAAACAAAACTATAAAAATCGAGAGTTCAGGAATAGAACTGACTATAATACTACCTAGGCTATGAAATAAAGGCTGATACAATTTAAAAATTGAAGAATAGACTTGACAACAATATTAAGACCAGGATCATAAACCGATTACTGGAGTAAAGAAATCAATTATACATAAAATTATGGAGGAATAGATGGCACCAACATACGATTTTAAATGTGAAGAGTGCAATAATTCATTTGAAAAATGGCTTTCAATAAAAGATGAAAAGATTCCACAGTGCCCATATTGTGGATCAATAAAGGTTAAAAAACTTATTTCTGCAGGAAGTGGAATAGTATTTAAAGGTTCTGGTTTTTATACGACAGACTATAAGATGAAAGAATCAAAAAATGCCGAAAGTTCAAAAAATAATGTGAAAACCGATTCTTCATCAAATAAGGTTGACGCTGGTTCATCATCAACAAAAAAAGATATCTAAATATACATTAATGGCGCTCCTGAAATAAAGTATAAATTTAAAAAAAACTATCTAACAGATATGTGCAGGAGCGCGTAAACCGCCTTGAAAAGGCCTGAAGGCCTTAAAAAGGCGTAGAAGGCACAAAAGTGCAAAAAAGAAAAATAAAAAGCTAGCAAAATCTACCTTTTTGCAGGAGAGCCATTAATTGAAAATTTATCTATATATCTGTACCCTGATGTTACGATTTTAGGTAATGATAGTAGTAAAAAAGATGAAAAAGTATTAACTTCTTATCTTAGAATTAAGATTTCAAACTTGAAATGAATGAATAAATCCCGACCATAAAAAATGCCCCAAATATTGTTGCCAGTGTGTTTATCCCGAGTGGCCATTGAGTTAATAACTTAAATATATCATTAAGAAAATAGGAACCCAGAGCAGAACCTATAAGACCAAAAAATATTGCAAGCAGAAACCAGAAATTTGAATTGAATCTCTTTTTTAAAAAGTAATAGTAATATAGAGCACTTCCAACTCCAACTATGGCGTATATAAAAATATGAATAATAAACCTTATAACAGGATCATTTAAAATATTGTACTGCATATATTTCTCCGCTGATTGTAGATCGCATTTAAATTAAAATGCTAAAAGAAAAAATCAATTTTTACCCTGTACTATTTAAAAGTCAAAGTTACCATATTTGTAGTAACTGAAAATGCAGGAAAAATGAATAGACGATTGCTTGTATCAAGTCCCGAAGGAACGAGATATAAATATATTGTTGTTCCATTTTTGCTATTGTTAACAGACATCGATTCTTGCTCTGAATCTAAAAGAACATACATGTTTCGAATCTTATTTTCATAAAACTGTGAAGTGTAGTTTGATTTTGAAATGGAAAAAGTAAAAGGGATATCATCTTCAATAGTGAGAAAATCGGTAAGTTCACCGGTAAGTGGTATTGTTGAAACAATTCGAGGTTCATTATCTTCGTAATATAAAAAATAGCCATTTTTCAGATATCCATCTGCATCTTTATAGTAGAATAAATACCCTTTAAAGTATGATTCTTTATTTGATGAAACAAACTCTATATTCCATAAATCATAACTACTTCCACTTGAACTTATAGCAAAAGTTTTTGTAGTGGAGATCGGTAACTCTAAAGGTGGCATTGGTTCAGGTAAACCACAGCATGAAAAAATACAAAATAATATCGATAATGTAAATAAAATAAATCTCTTCAGATTATTTATCATAGACAACTTATTTAAAGCAAATTTGCATAAAAATCAACAATTTTCGTTTTTCTGAGTTGACAATGTTAAACTAATTCTAAAATCGACTTGTCACTTGAAATTTAACAGTGTCAAGATAATCAATGACATTCAAAATTAAAAGCTTTACCAATACAAAAAAGCGCGGAGCAATAATTATTATAACACTTTTTTATACTTCTTTAAAAGAGAATCAACATCGAAGTCCTCTTTTACATCAAGTAGTTCATATATTGAAACAGGTATACTCTTGCCTTTTACTCTTATTTTATCAAGCAATCGACATATAAAGTAGTCTTTTACCTTTTGATAAGTGAATTCCGAGATTATAATATTTGTGACATAAATTTTATTTGTTCCTTCAAGTCTTGCACCAGTGTTTACAGTGTCTCCTATCAAGGTATAATCCATTCTGCTGGTAGAACCCATGTTCCCAACAATTGCATCACCTGTATTTATACCAATGCCTATATTGAGACGATACTCAGGGGGCATTTCTTTATTGAACTCACCAAGTTCATTCATCATTTCAAGTGCAGTCAAACAGGATAAAATAGCATGATCTTCCTGTGGAAGAGGAGCATTCCAGAAAGCCATAATTTCATCACCAACATATTTATCCAGAGTACCTTCATACTTAAAGATAGTAGCTGTCATTCTGGAAAGATAATTATTTAAGATATTTACTATCTCCTCTGGTTGATATTTTTCAGAAAGAGAAGTAAAATCTCTTATATCTGAAAATAGAACAGATATTTCCTTTCTTTCACCACCAAGTTTTATCATCTCAGGATGTTTTAACAGTTCATCTACTATTACCTTTGATACAAAGTTAGAGAATGTACTTCTAATAAATTTCTTCTCCTTTTCTTCAGTAAGTATCCTGTAAGCAAGAATACCTGCAAAAGTCAGAATTATAGAAAGAAGAACTGAAGTGAATGGTAAAAGAATCTCGCTTTTAAACAATATAAAGCTGACAAAAACATAGGCGACTATCATCAAAACTGAAAAAATATAAGTTTTTACCGTGGAAAGTTTTGATACTATTATCGAGAAAGATAAGGTAAGAATAAGAATTATTAAAAAGCCATAAATAAATGGTAGTTCATAGTAAAATGAAGAACGCATTAACTGATTAAAGGCAAGTGCCAGGTATTCTACTCCATACATTAATCCAGCTGGTGTCGGATACACATCTCTTGCAGCTCCAGTTGTATAAATTCCAATAAAAATATCCTTATCTTTAAAATAAGCTTCTTTAACTTCTGGATCCATCTGCTTTGGATCATATAGATCATAGATTGATGTTCCATGAAAAATATTACTTGCATTCCCGATATAGTTTATCCTCATCTGCCCGATAGAATCTATCGGTATTTTTATATTCTTCTGCGGGATGGTTATAGCTCTTCCAAAATCGATCTGTATTTCAGAAAATTTAACACCTATTTTATCAAGATAATACAAAAAAACCTGATTGAAATATATCTGATCTTCAAAAACATAAACGAGAGGAATAAATCTAACTATTTCATCGGATTGAGGGATTGTTGAAGGGGATCCAAAGGCTTTTTCAGAACCTATATATTCCTTATATGGTGGTTGCAACTCCTTCCATCCTATATTTAACTTTTTCTTAGCGATATCATCAATTGGTTTTCCCTTATATTTTGCAACGGATAAAGGTAAAGAATAATTTTTTTTAATATACTCTATTTCGTTTTCTCCATATGTAGATATTGACTTTTTGCTGCTAAGGTAATATTGCATATAAACATTGCCAAGTTTTTTGAAGACCTTTGCAAGTTCAGGATCATATGGTGCATCTGTATCTCTTGTTGAAAGAAATGCTATATCGAGTACTATCCCGTTTGGAATAGGATTTCCATTTTTATCGATAAATGATTCAAATACAGGTATATATTTTTTTCGAGGTATTGGCCACTCACCCATTTTTTCTGGACTTAATGCACGCCCATCGATTGTGACAAGCTCAATAGAGTCCAATGCCTCAGGATTTTGTGAGGTGATTTCTATCTGTTCTTTTGGTACTTTTGGTGCAGCACCAGGTATTTTCATCCTTGTAAAAAGATCGTATATGGAAGTTCTATCCAGGTTGATAAGCAAATTATAAAAGATAGTAACAAATAAAGATACACAGATAGCAATAAGAAGCATAACGACAAATTTATTGCCTTTAAATTTACCTGGTTTCATTTTAACCTTCTTTAGCTAATTTATCTCCTGTAAAAAGATAGTATCTGTAGTATATTTTCTCCAGATTAGTACAATATTTCAACAATAACATTCATATATATCATTATAAAATATTTTATGCTAATTTGCAATTGTCTAAAATTTAATTTAAAAAAAACCTCCTGAGTTATCTCAAGGTAAGATAAAATCAGGAGGTATAATATTAATAAACATTTTATTTGCGATCAAGGAACAGTTTTTATTTAGTAGATGAGGATTTTTGAGCTTCTAACTCTAATAAAAGAATGCTATTTTTGATCTTTTTATCCATGGCAAGATATGAGGATGCATAATCTTTTTCAATTTTATGATAATATTCCAGTGCCTTATCAATATTATTGTCCATCTCATATATTCTTCCAAGCAAATAGCAGGAAAGAGCACCAAAGACATCCTTCTTATACTTTTTATACATTATTAAAGCATATTTTTCAGCTTCATCAAGTTTACCAAGGTTTATATATGATTGAACAATACCAAAATAAACATTCGAGTTAAAATGAGAATTTTTTTCTCTAATTTTCATAAGATTATCTATCGATTTTTGATAGTTTCCATCAAGATAATCCATCAAACCCAGGTAGTAATATGCTCTTGTAGCTTCTTTGGTATATGGGTATTTTTTGATTATTTTATTTAATGCTGGATCTATCTTTTCTCTAAGCACTCTTTTATCACCAATAGTACCATATTTATCTATGTACATTGTGATATCATCGTAAACTGTTTCTAAAAGTACAAGAGATTTATTTTCAGCATTTTGAACAACCAGACTATAAACAAACAGACCAATCAGAACAAGCAAAATAAAACCAAATATTGATATAACTGCGACTTTATTTTTCTTCAAATAGTAAAAGAATAGATCAACATTATAGCTAAATGCCGTTGGATAATTCTTTCTAATCGGTTTATTAAACTGTTTCATTAAATCTCCTTTTGTTTTTGCCCTCTGGATAAAAATTAAGAATGAAATCAAATATATCCTTAAGATATAAAATAGACTCTTCCTGGCGAAGATGATAAAATATAAGAAAAATCAATTTTTATTTATATCAAGTTCTTTTATCAATCTTGATAGATAAGTTCTTTGAATATCAAGCTGACGCGCAGCTTCATTTTGTTTCCAGCCATTTTTTGAGAGTATATTTGTAATATATTTCTTTTTAAAAATATTTATGGCATCTTTTAAAGGGACAACATTATCTAAAGGTACAGAAAAAATATCTGCTTTAGCATTAAGTATTATATGTTGAGGTTCAATAGTATCTGTATCACAAATAACGCATGCTCTTTCGATAATGTTTTCAAGTTCACGAATATTTCCAGGCCAGTGATAATCCTTAAGTATGTTCATTGCTTCATCAGAAATAGAACTAATCTTTTTATTGAGTTCTTTATTATATTTTTCAAGAAAATGATTGGCCAATATTGGTATATCTTCAGCTCTTTCTTTTAAAGGAGGTATATATATTGGGAAAACAGTTAATCTATAGTAGAGATCTTCACGAAATTTCTTCTTTGCAACTTCAACAGGTAAATCTTTATTAGTCGCAGCAATAATCCTGACATTAACTTCCACAGGAGTTGTTGCTCCTAACTTTTGAATCTCTCTAGATTCAAGGAATCTAAGTAATTTTGCCTGAGTAGTGATAGGGATCTCCCCTATTTCATCAAGAAATATTGTTCCTCCATTAGCCAGTTCAAACTTTCCAGGAGTATCCTTAAAAGCTCCAGTAAATGCCCCCTTGGTGTAACCAAACAGTTCGGATTCAAGCAAGGTTTCTGGTATTGCAGCACAATTTACCTTAACAAATGGTTTTGAACTTCGTTTCGATAAGTTATGAATCAATTCAGCAAAGAGCTCTTTTCCGGTACCAGAATCTCCCTGAAGCAAAACTGTAGAATCTGAACCAGCAACGATCTCAGCCATTTTGATCTTTTCTTTTAAGATTGTAGATTCTCCGATTATTTTTCTATGACTTTTGTAAGTATTTAATTCGGATTCAAGGTATTCTGTTTTATTTTTTAACTGATGGAACATCTTTTTTTGCTGGATTAATATTGAACATTGTTTACTAAAAGCTGTCAGCAAAAGCAAATCTTCCTCGTTAAATAAGCCATCTATTTTATTAAGAAGCTCGATTACTCCAATAACTTCATTGTCGATTAATAAAGGTGTGCAGAGGATATTCGTCGTTTTAAAATGTATTTCTTTTGAAATATCTGGATAAAATCGCGGATCCTCATCTACATTATTTACAATAAGAGGAGAGCCATATTTAGCAACCCAGCCAGCTATTCCCTGCCCTGGTTTGAGTTCATATTGATATCTATGTATCTCATCTCTTTTTTCACCTGTAACTATATAAAAATATAGATTCTCTTTATTGTCATCAAAAAGCAATAGCGATGATGCCTCTGCTGCTATCACGTTAGTAGCATTATCAATAATGAGTTTTAAAAGGTCTTCTATTTGAATGGAACTTGTGAGAAGAGAAAAAATTTCCAGGATCTTAGCTATTTTCTCAATCTCAATCATCAGGGATTTTTTCCTTTATTTAATAAATCTGCAAATGTTATCTTTTGTGAATTTACGGTATTTTTATATTCACTAAGTTCTTTTTCCTGAATTTCTGATAAATAGTCTTTTATAGATAAAAGAACAGAACTTTTCTTTAAATCAAGTTTAATTACTTTAGCTGTTATCTTATCTCCAATCTTAAAAGAATCTTTAAGAGATCTTATTTGCTCAGTAGATGCCTCTGAGATTGGGATAATGGCCTCTATGTTATCCACTATGCTGGCTTTCATTTTCTTATCTTCAATATCTGAAATGACAACTTCAACAACTGAGCCAACATGATAGGATTGTTTAACGAATTGCCAGGGATCTTCACTCAATTTTTTAAGAGATAAGGAAATTTTTCTACCATTTTTTGTAATAGAATCAATAACTACTTCTATTTCTTCACCTATTTTTTTTGAAAGTTCTTCAAATTTATCATCAGATTTGGTCCAGGAAATCTCATTCCTATGCAATAAACCATCTATACCTTTATCAAGTTCGATAAATAATCCAAAATCTGTGGCTCTAGCTATTTTTCCTTTAACAATTGAGCCAACTGGATGATTTTCAACATACACATCCCATGGGTGAGTGGTAAGTTGTTTTAAACCAAGTTGCAACTTGTGACTATCTCTATCAAAATTTAAAACTTTGCATTCTATAAAACTCCCATTTTTTATCTGTTTATGCTCGCTTTCGCTGGTTTCAAACCATGAAATATCCTTTTTGGAAATAAAACCAGTTATCCCTTCCTGAACTTCTATAACTATGCCATTATCAGTAACATTTCTAACCATGCCTGTTATTACATCATCTTTATTTGTCTCAAAAGAAGACCAGGGATTTGGATCCAACTGCTTAAATGAAAGGATAATATTATTTTTTTCTCTATCAAGTCTTATTATCTTTGCTTTTCTATGCTCTCCAATAATGATTGATTCTTCTATAGGTTTATAAGGAGAATAAGAAACTTCAGAAGCAGGAACAAACCCTGAAAACCCACCAAGATCAAACTCAACTCCATCATTTGAAGGAATAATTTGTTTAACAACTCCTTCAACTATATCACCAACTCTTTTTTCTTTAAAAAATTTAGATTTTTCAATTCTATTTTGATTTGTAATATAAAGTTTTCTAGATAGAACAATGTATTTACTATTATAATTCTTAACCATAAATTTGAAAGTTTTTCCAATATAATTAACAAGCTGTTTTTCCTCTTCAGAGACTAAATCATCAACATAGCATATGCCTTTAATAAGACCCATTTCTATATTAAAATATTTTTTATCTCTGGAAATTGAAACTATCTTTCCTTCAACAGGAATTCTGTTATCATATTTATTGTATATTTCTTTTTTTTGTAAGATCTCGTCTGCTTTTATTTTGCTGAACTGCATTTCACCATCTTTATCTTCATAGCAATAAATAAAAACTTCATCATTCAAAAGAGGAGGATTATTGAACTCTTCAACAGGGATGGTAATTTCTTGAAACCAATCGATATCAATAAAAACTTCTACTGGAGTTATAGATACTACCTTGCCACTAATAATATTACCACTTCTGGGTTCTTTTATATTCTTCAACGAATATTCAAGCTCTTTTGTGAAATCAACCATTTTTTCATGCATAATAGATATCCTTTCTGACTTGATGTCTTTTCAAGTATACAAACAATTGAAAAAAGTCAATATTAACCTCTTATCATTTTTAAATTTAAATATCTTTTGATATATTAATAAAATTGACAAAAACCATATTTCCCCTTTTTTTAAGCGAAAAATAAATTTTAAATGATCTATTTTTTTGATTAATAAGCACTTGATTGCTAAGAATAAAAAAAATAGTTTACAAAATATCTTCTAAATGAAGATTATCTATAAGCCTTGTGCTACCAACATAAGCTGCAATAAGTATAACAGTATTTTTATCTAAATTCTCCCTGGTCTTTAGATTATAATCATCGACTATTGCAATATAGTCAATCTTTAAATTCTCCTTATTACTTAATTTTTCGAATATTAAATCGTAAACAACTTTTGCACTTTTTTCACCTGATGCAATCCTGTTAGCTGCTTCCCGCAAACTTTGCGAGATAGCCAGGGCAGTCTTTCTTTCTTCAGGAGAAAGATACTTATTTCTTGAAGATAATGCTATACCATCGAAATCTCTGACAATAGGGCAACCGATCACCTCTATAGGGAGCGAAAGGTCAGCAACCATCTTTTTAATAATGACAAGTTGTTGAAAATCCTTTTTCCCAAAATAAGCTCTATCTGGCTCAACAATATTAAAAAGCTTTAAAACAACAGTAGTAACTCCTTTGAAGTGTCCGGGACGAGTTTTACCACAGTGAATTTCACTTAACTCTTCAACAGTAACATAAGTTTTATGATCCTTTAAATAAAAGGAATCTTCCTCAGGTAAAAAAAGAATATCGACGTTATGATCCTTGCAGATATTTTCATCTGACTCTCTAGGCCTTGGATACTTGCTGAAATCTTCCTTTGGTCCAAATTGTAAAGGATTCACAAAAACAGATACAATAACTATATCATTTTCTTTTCTTGCCTGTTCAATAAGTGAAATATGACCCTGATGAAGAGCCCCCATGGTTGCGACAAAACCAATCGATTTCCCCGTTTTCTTTAATTTTAGAGTTTCATTTTGTAACTCAAGGTTATTTCTATATATTAGCATATTTTCCTCATCAAATATATAAAATTAAAATTATAAAAAAACTGTTATTTATTGCTGATCCTTATGAAATGATGTTTTGGGAAAGGTACCAGATATAACATCTTTAGCCCACTTTTCAATTGCATCTTTTGAAATGGAAAATAGATCAACATATTTTTCCATAAAGGAAGGGATATAAGAAGATAAACCGAGTAAATCGTTTAAGACACAAATTTGTCCATCACAATATTTTCCTGCACCAATGCCAATTGTTGGGATAGAAATAGCATTTGTAATGGCTTTTGCTGCTTCCTCTGTAACACATTCTAAAATAAGAGAAAAAATACCGGCTTGCTCAAGAGCAACAGCATCGGCTATAAGTTCTTCAACTTGATCCTCATTTTTGCCAGATATCCTATATCCACCCATAACATTGTAATGCTGCGGTTTTAACCCAATATGCCCCATAACTGGTATACCTATCATTGTCATTTTATAAACAAGCTCAGCAAATTCTTTTCCACCTTCGATCTTTACACCATTAGCTTTCCCTTCTTTCATCATTCTTCCCGCATTTTTTATGGAATCAGCAGTAGAAACTCCATAGGATAGAAAAGGCATATCTGCAATTACCGGTTTTTGTTTACAGGTTTCACTAACAATAGAAACATGATTGAGCATTTGTTCCATATTGACAGGGATAGTGGTTTCATAACCATATTCAACATTTGCTACAGAATCTCCTACTAAGATGGCGTCTATCTCTTCGATTGAATCAATTATTTTAGCAAATGAATAAGAATATGCAGTAATCAAAACAAGTGGCTGGTTAAGTCTTTTTTTCTTTGCAAAATTATTAAAATTTTTCATAATTCCACCCAACCTTTTTTATTAATTGTTTGATATACGGTCTATCATATATACCTTCATGAGGTATTTGAATATAACTATCATAATATACAAGATTTTCTATATAGATGACATCAATATCGATAATTCGCTTGCCCCATAGCTGATCTTTTCTCTTCTGTCCAAGGGATTTTTCAATCCTGGAAATTCTGGCTATAATTTTTTTTGGAGAAAGTTCGGATTCTATAATCACAGCTTGATTGAAAAATTTATCTGTATAATTAACACCAAAAGCTTCAGTTAAAAATATATCAGTCTGTTTTTTGACATAGAAATATTTACTTAAAAAAATATTAGCCTTCTGAATAGCTATATTCCCATCTTCTAAAGATGAACCCAATATTAAAAGAACCTGGTAATTTTTATTTTTCATAAGCTTTTATTTTTCTTTTATACAAATTAATGCCAAATTAAATAAAATCAAATTGATTTAAATTCCCTATTTTAACTATTAAGATAAAAATCTATTTTATATTGATTATATCTGAATATTCAAAAAATCCTTTATCTTTTGATGAAATAAAATCTATTACAACAAGTGCACCTTGAGCCAGTGCCTCGCGGCTGTTCATCCTATGGGTCAGTTCGATCTCATCAAAATCAGAAGCAAAAAGCACTGTATGAGTTCCAACCTCGCCACCGCCTCTTATAGAACTTATCCCAACTTCATCTTTCTTCCTGGCAGAGTCGTTTTTTGTTCTATCATATACAGTGTAAAGATCTGGATTTTCTTTTTTCAAAGTTTCAAAAAACTTTAATGCAGTTCCAGATGGAGCATCTTTTTTCCTTCTGTGATGTTTTTCGATAATCTCGATATCATAATCTTTAAGATTTCTCGCAAAAATATTGATTACGGAAAGCAAAAAGTTTATACCAAAGCTCATATTTGGTGAGCAAAAAATAGCGATTTTTTTACTGGCTTCGTTTATCTTAGCAAGTGTCGCATCTGATAATCTTGTGGTGCCAATAATCAACTTCTTTTTGTTGGAAACAGCAAAATCAACCAGGACAGAAGTCACATTATCGTGTGAAAAATCGAGAATTATATCAGCATCAGTAAGAACATTTATATCATTGCTATGATAGATAATCTGCCCACCATGTTCAATATAATCTTCCTTTTGCACTTTCTTCAAGGGTTCGTAAAGAGCTTTAATTTGATAATTATCATTTTTCAAAACAAGTTTTAAGACGCTTGAGCACATCTGTCCAAGGCTTCCGCATAAACCTATCTTCATCTTTTCTGGCATAGAATTTTCCTGCATGTTAATTTAGTGATGGTCTTCGTAAATAATTACTGGTAAATTAAATTTAATAATGTAAGTATTGATTTCAAATATATCGAAAAAACTATTGTTTGCTTTTTTTTGGTTTAGTTTCAGAAGTTTCAGCAAAAGCATTTAGAGTAATGGAAAGAACAGGTTTAACACTATAATATTCTCTAATTTTATTTTCAATCTCGAGTGATATTTCTTTATTTGCAACCAAAAAATCAGCAGCATTCATTTTACCCTGACCGAGTTTAATATCCTGGTAACTGAACCATGTACCAGTTTTTTTAATAATATCAAGCTTTGAAGCTAACTCTATTATCTCAAGCTCCTTTGAAAAGCCTCTGTCAAATAATAAAACTGTTTCAGCAACCTTAAAAGGAGGTGAAAGCTTGTTCTTTTTTACAGTCATCTTCACACCTATACCAAGTTTTTCATCTCCTTGAGTTATATCTTCTATCTTTTTTATGTTTACTATAACCGAGGAGTAAAACTTAAGGGCAAGCCCACCTGGTGTTGTTTCTGGATTTCCAAAAGGAACTGTTGAAATCTTCATCCTCACCTGGTTGATAAAAAGCAAAATTGTCTTTGACTTTGATATAGAACCGGTAAGTTTTCTCATAGCCTGCGACATAAGCCTTGCCTGTGCACCTATAAAGGAATCCCCCATATCGCCTTCAATCTCGGACCTGGGAACCAGAGCAGCAACAGAGTCTATAACGATAATATCTATAGCTCCAGACTTAACAAGGACATCAGTTATCTCAAGAGCCTGTTCGCCATTATCTGGCTGAGATATAATAAGATCTTCTATCTTAACACCGAGTTTTTGAGCATAAGAAGGATCAAGTGCATGTTCAGCATCGATAAAAGCAGCTACTCCACCAAGTTTCTGAGCTTCGGCAATGGAATGCAAGGCTAAAGTAGTTTTTCCAGAAGACTCAGCACCATATACCTCGACTATTCTTCCTCGAGGAAAACCACCTATACCTAAAGCTATATCTAAAGCAAGTGATCCTGTAGGTATGACTTCTATATCAGGTCTTTCATTTTGACCATACTTCATAATAGAACCATCACCGAACTGTCTTCTAATAGTTTCTATAGTAGTCTCAACCATTTTTTCCTTTGATAATTTCTCATTTTCGGGCATTAATATTCTCCTTTTATTGTATAATAAGTATAAAAAAATAAATAAATTACAATTATTTTAGGTTTTATCCAGTTAATGAGTGCTTTTTATTATTAAAGCAATATTTTTATGGCATAGTATATATATAATCGTTCATCCGGATAATTGCATACTTACTCTAAAAAAGAAAACACATTTTTCCTTTTAGTATGGTTTCTTTAAGTATATATTTAGATTATTTTTTCAAAATAAAATACGGAATTTATCAATGAAGCATTTAATGAATCACCGAAATAATTTATACAGTTATTTTGAAAATTTCCAATAATAATTGTTTAGCTTTCAACCTATTTGCTTCAAGTGGATCATATTTATATAAATATTTTAAAAAATCAATTATTTTTTCAGCAAGTTCACCTTTAATATTTGCATTTTTATTCGCTTCAAGGATCTTAAAAAAAGCGTCTCTTGCTGCTTTTCGAACATTTGCATCTTTGTCATACTGAGCTTTATATATGATCGCTTCGATGGCATCAAGACTCTTTAGTTCCCCTAAAAGATTAAGAATCTCTATTCTAACCTGTGGATTATTACTTCTTAAGGTATTTAAAAGGATATCTATCCCCTCTTTTACATTATACTCTTTTAATGCTTTTGCTGCATAAATCTGAATATATGGATCTTCATCATTTATAGCTTGCAGTATATACTTATATGAAGACTCTGCCTTATACTTTGAAATAGCGTATATTAAGTATCTTCGCACAAAACTGTTTTCTGTCTTATCTATGATCATCTCGTTAAATTTATCTATATACTTTGAGTCAACACTATCAAACTCAGCAAAGTAAAGAGCTGCTGCAGCCCTTATCTCACTTGAATTTTTACTATCTATTAAAAAATCAAAGATCTGCTGCATGTATTTTGTAGATTTCATCTTACCAAGTGAGAGAAGAATATTTCGAATAATATTAACTTCATCTTTATAAGCTTTATCTGTGAATATCTCATATAAAAGATCTTCCAGCTCTTTAAGTTCAAGATCTCCAGCCGCAAGAATTGCGGTTGATAGAAGATTTTTATCTGAAAATTTGTCTGATATTATATTTTTTATATAAGGGGATATCTGTGCACTTTTTTCCTTCAATGATCTAATACAGTTTATTATTGAGATTTTGATAGCTGGTTTTATGTTAGAATTTAAAAGAGATAAAAGCTGATCTAAAAGTGGTGTAACATCGTATAACAAAAGTTCACTTAAAACTTTCTGTAGCTCCTCTTCTGTGCCGTACTTAAGGACATCGTCATAGTATTTTATTTTATCTGCTGGTATTGCTGGCTTAGTTTGAGAATGTATGTCGAAAAAAAACAGCTGAATTAATAATAAAATCAGTACGAAAATAATAATTTTTTTCTTCATTTTCTTATATCACACATATATATATTTTTTCGATCTTCGCTTTTATTTGCTTTAACTTTGCTTTCTGTACTCTTCAAAACAAAATTCTGTAGCCTTTTCTTTAAAAAGGTCGAAAAACTTTGAATCCTTATAACTAATCAACTGAGAATCTGGCAATGACTTTAGTACCCTTTTTCCATAATTTTTTTTAATCAATCGACTATCAAAAATAATACAGATTCCCTTTTCATTTTCTGATCTTATCAGTCGTCCAAACCCTTGTTTAAGCTTCAGTATTGCATAAGGTAGAGACAGATTTTCAAAAGAGCTAATACCCTTATTTTCAAGTTTTTCCGATCTGGCAAGAAAAATAGGGGTATCTGGGACTTTAAAGGGGACCTTTGTGATAACGAGTATTTCGAGATCCTTGCCAGGAAAGTCAACACCTTCCCAGAAACTCATTGTTGCAATAAGAATAGCATCAGGTAAAGATCTGAATTTTTCCATCAAAAAAGCAGTATTTGAAAATTCATCCTGTTTTATTATCGTCTTTTCAGTTTTTTCAGTAACCTTGATAAGGTAATCATAGAGTTTTTTAATATCATAAAAAGAAGTGGTCAAAATCATAATTTTGGACTTATATTTAAGAGCGATTTTTTCGATAGTCCCTGCAACATTATCTAGAAAATCTGGATCGCCAGGTTCTTTAATATCTTCAGGTATAAAGATAGCTGAGTTTTGTTTATAATTAAAAATATATGGGAATATTTTCTCAACTATTTTACTCTCAAGATCTTTCTGAAGATAAATCTGACTTTTAATATATTGAAACTTATTTTCAGCTGTCATAGTTGCAGATATTAATACTGAAGATTTAGGCTTCATATAAAGGTAATCTGAAAATTTTAAACTTAAATTTTCATCAAAAAGGTTAAATTCTATGCCAGTTTTTGTCTTTTCAAGCCATAAAACCTGGATCTTATCAGAGCTAACAGCAAGTATATCATCTTTAGCATCAGTATTTAAAATTTTTTCAAAATACTTGTAGATTTCAATCCCATTTAAAAGATAGTCAAGTAGATTCTTTAAATAGCCATAAAAATAAAGAATGTTTTGAAAAGTTTTATCTTCATCACTTTTTTTTTGAAGCAAATTGACAAGTTCATTTACTTTATCATAACAGGAAGATACAAGATCATATACGATTGTTGTCTGATTAAAAAAGGGAGATAGAGAATCAAAAATCATCCAGGCAGTTTCTTTATCTGATTTTAATAGTGAAGTTATATTAATATTTTTATTTAAATATCCATTCTCAACTTTTCTTGGTTTTTGCCTGCTTTCTCCTGTATCAAGCTTTTCTGTAAGGCTATAGATTGTTTCATTTACTAGTGTTCCAGCAAGTCGAACAAGGTTTGTTGTATTTTCTAAAACATCGTCAAGTAATTCGATAATAGCCTCAATTTTAGCCTGCAATTCATTGTTTTTTTTAAGAAATGCATTTAGATTCTTTTTTGTTATATCAATAAGGTTTAACTGTTTTGGAGATCTTGAAATGAGTCTCGAGACTTTTTTAACAAGCAATTCAGTTGAAAAATTCAAAGTGCTGATATCTTCTATAACCCCTGCAAGGTTGTGCGCCTCATCAAAAATAACTGTATTATATGGTGGAAAACTATCGTTAAAATCTTCAAATAGTTCATAGGATAAAAGAAGATGATGATTCGTGATGATGATATCTGCATTTGCGATTGCCCTTTTCGCATTATAAAAAAAACAATCGTTATAAAAAGAACATTTTTTCCCAAGGCATAATGAACTATCCGATCTTAACTCATCTATAAGACTCCTGGGGTATGAAGATTGAATCTCCTGAAATATCCCAAAGTTCGTTGAACAAGCCCACCGGTCAATCTTTGATAGAAGATCAGCATCGAACATCTCAAATAAAAACTGGTTTGATGAATTCTCAAAGTTTTCATATTTAAACTTGCACAGGTAATTTTGTCTACCCAGGAAAAGTTCAACCTTAAGATCCAGTTTCATGACCATAAGAAGTGATGGAATATCTTTTCTAAAAAGTTGATTTTGAAGATTTTTTGTATATGTTGAAATAACTATTTTCGACTTATTTTCTGAAATATAAATAAACGATGGAACGAGATACGCAAGTGACTTGCCTATCCCTGTAGGTGCTTCAAACAATCCTATTTTATCTTCATTTATGACCTTTGCAATATCAACTGCAAGATCGTTTTGTGAATCTCGATAGTTATACGATGGTAAAGTTTCAAAAATAGAATCAGGCGGATTTTTAAAAAAACTGTTAATTTCATCTATTTTGATCTTTTTTCTTTTATGTACACTATGTGGTGGGATAGCTATATAACAGTCTATAACAGAATTGTCAAATATACCAAACCCTATCCCCAACTTCTGGCATTCATTTGCTATCAATGCATCTGCCTCTGAAAGTTTGAGAATACCGCTGGGATGATTATGAAGAATGATATCAAAGTCAGTTGATATATCGAGATCGAAAAGGACCTGATCTTTATTTCCATAAAAGATTGACTGAACACTTTCTATGGTAGATTTATTCTCACTAACCAACCCTCCGATAAATATCTCATTCCCCCGACTTTTATCCAGGTAGTGTTTCAGCATAGATATTGCACTACTAGAAAAAATACTTGAGCATTTACAATAACCTTCCATATAAGTAATTATAACATCTTTTAAATTTTTGAAAAGTTGTGATTAAAATATGGATAAAACTCTTTAAAAGCTTTTGTTTCTATTGCAAATGAATAATGGCTAAGAACACTCACCATGTTTAATACATCATACCAGATCATTGGATACTTTATTTTCATAAAATCAGTACCCATACCAAACAAATATGGTTTTCTTTCTTTACGATCATTCCAGAGGTTTACTATTGTTTCAATACCCTTTTGTTTTTGTTCCAAATACTCAATATCTTTTGTAACAGTAAGTAATTTTAAAACATTAAGTGTTGCCAGTTGGCATTCATCATCCTTTTTCCACGGGCCACGAAATTTACCAATATTGCCTTTATTACTGCATCGCCAACCATTCGGTTCTATTCTACTAATTATTTCATCAATTATGGATTTCTGCTATTTAGTTATAATGTTTTTATTTAATTTTATAGAAATGTAAATGTTTATGGTAAATCACACATAATCCAGGTACTAACAGACTTCCCTGTTCCTCCAAAAGATACAGGAATATTAATGTTAACAGAAAAATCATTATCAACAATACTTTTATTGAGTTTGTAGAGTCTGTCATCGTTGATAAAATCATTATCTATTAAAAAAACTAAAATATTTATTGGGTGTTCAGCATCATTGTGTCTTCTTAATTCAGTATCATGAAATGTACAGCAATTATCTATCAATGATAGATATATCATTCATCATTTAATTCCTTCTTTGTGCGAAGGATCAATCATCGGTTTAATCTGCAATTCCTGCTCAAAGAGATTGATCTATTTTTATTTGAACACAGTATTTTCTAAAGCCTGACAAAAAGAATATAATTTATACTTAGGAATGGTTTCAATCCTTATTTTAATGGATAGAATTAATTTAACTAAAGTGAATTGCGA